>ERZ724522.176-NODE-176-length-40844-cov-8.745912_pt1 | contig 40844 bp, 44 predicted proteins | sample MGYA00376055_ERZ724522 | MGnify/ENA primary metagenome ERZ724522 (study PRJEB28724, sample SAMN07190884) | wastewater metagenome | isolation source: effluent of sewage treatment plant in Hong Hong | place: Hong Kong | collected 2016-03-17 ... | reverse complement strand
ACACTACTCTTTGCCACCATCAAAAGTAACCAGCTATGAATAAATTCTGTTTGGTCATTTGGTATGAATTATTACTAAAACCTTTTGATGATTGTACGTTTATCCTTTTAGATTCGGATCGGTTATACCCTACAATTAGGATGTAGCTAAACACTACTCTTTGCCACCATCAAAAGTAACCAGCTATGAATAAATTCTGTTTGGTTAAGTTTTTAAGTATTCTTCAATTTTGTCTAAAAGATTAGTATCATTAATAGAATTATCTTGATAGAAAGAAATAAACTTTTGTATTAATTCTTCTTTATACCAATTATTTTTAATTCTATCATGTTTATTTTGAATAGCATGTTTAGTATTATAACTATAATCACACCATTCTAAATTTTCTAATCTATTATCGTATCTGACACCATTAATATGATTTACTAATGGTAAATTATTAGGATTAGGAATAAAAGCTTCTGCGACAAGTCTGTGTATTTTTCTTACAATATTTTTACCATTAATAGTTAAATTAATGTTTTCATAATGAAGATTTTTATCTCTATTATTAGAAAGTATTTTTTCTTTTATATTTCTAATACCTTTTGATTTACTTTTAACCTGTCTTGGTAAACTTTTAACTCTACCTAAATTAGATATTTGATAAATACCTTCAAATCCAATTACATCTTTCCAAATTTCCATTTTAAATTATTTGTACAAATATACAAATAATTAATGAAATAACCAAACTATATGTTAGATTGGAGTAACAGGCTTTGAACCACAGCAATCATACCACGTACTACTCCATTTCTGGCGCCGGCTTTCTCAGGTATTAAACATGCTCGTATCCTGTCATAGGTACATTATCAGTAAAGATAACGAGATCTTCCTTCACATGTATAACATGTTGAGTATTGACCACAACTAAATCTCGTCTCGTCAATTCGCTACTCACGATTACTTAGCTAGCATATTCATCGCTTTGGTATCTCTAATTGAAACTATTAGTCTTATTCAGAATTCCTGAGTGTTACACTATCTTTTGGTTCCAATGGTGTAAAATTACTCATAATGAAATCTTCACTGTGATAACCAATTCTTTGTGTTTCGTCATGTATCACAACCGTACCAACTCCTTGTGAAGTAAAGAGTACGACATGTCCATTATGTGCAATACCTAAACAAGGGAATTTCCACACAGGTTTAGATTTACCTGCTATAAAGCGTTGTGCTGTTATCATTTGAATTAAGATTAAAAATTGTTATTGAAGTAAAAAGAAACTCTCACAAGGTTGCACCTTGAGTGGCTAATTCACTGCCATAATTATTAAACTTTAAATAGGTGTATATCATTTCAACCTATTATTTGGGGTTTTTATTCTGTTGCGTTTTACCACGCAACCCTGCAATTGGATAAGAGTTATTAAGTATTGATTTACTCAAGCAGTTTTGATACTGCCCACAGACTTATTGCTATTACCATTGCGCCAATAATGACGGGAACTAATAGTTCAGTCATGTATAGATAAACAATCACGAACAACGATTGTTACTGCACTCTTTGTATCACAATGTGTGATGTGTGTTGTTGAGTGGCACAATGGTTGTCCGTGATTGTTAATTTGTCATTGTAAATCTTCTGTACACCACATTATTGCTATTCCAATAAGCAAAATGCTGTACATGATAAATGCAAATTGAGCAACAATATGCCATCCAAGGAAGAATGGTGTTGTATATGCTCCTCCAAGAGTTAATAATCCCAGTAAGAACATTCCTACAAGGAATACCGCTGCTGTTTTGATACAGCATTCTCCAATGAACTTTATTGTTGTCATGATTAGTTGGTTAATTAATTCCATTGATTACCACGGCATTCATCATCATGAAACTGATGGTTTCTTTTTGATAGTGATAATTCATCATTATCAGAGATCGAACTCTTTAACAGCTGCTCAATCTTGCGAATACTATCACGAGATTGCTTTACTTTAATGTGATGCTCACTACTCTTGAAATTAGTATTCAGATTGTGATGCTCAAAGAATGTAAGATCACTTTTGATCTTACCAAGCTCGATCATTACTGCTTTAAGTTGTCTGTCTGTCATGATTTTGGATGATTGGTTAGTTGATCAAGTGAAATCCCCCTGCACTCAGTTATAGTAGTTTATTCAGTAACCGAATTAACTACACCTATTATGAACTTCTGTTGCCATTACGCCCTGTGAAGTCCTACTATAACTATCAGCCCTTGGGAAGCTGAATTAGTGCATTAGGATGTATGCAATCTCATAAGGTTGCAACCCTTAGATATCCTGCATCGGATGAGATTGTTGATATTGAAAGCTATAACTTTGATGAAGGAGGGATCACCTTTGGCAGTCTGATGATTTATATTGAGTGTTTTACAAACGTGAATCGTACTCTTTCACTGTTTCTTTAGAAACAGTTAATGCTTTTTTTAAACATAACAACTCTTCCAGAGTTATGATTGATGTCGGTATTGTCACATGATCATCGTGATTATGAGAAGATGTTTCAATTGTCGTTGTAACTTTATCTGTTATGATCACACGTATCTCCGCATTCAGTTCTGTTGATTCTGTGGTATAATACTCTTGATCATACCACTCACTATTTTTAACATTCTGTCTACATTCTGTTCTACGGTCAAAACCATTGATCAACAGATTATCTTTTGTTATCGTTGTATTCATTTGATCTTTATTTATGATGATCGATATCGGCAATACATGTCATACAACTGTTGTTTTTACAAATAGATCGATGAATACATGTTATTCAAAACTGTATTGATCGATCTGTATGAAATAACATCAGCTGTATGACAGTATTTGCGGATTCAACTGAGGAAGAACAATGGGGAGCACCTTGCGGCACTCCCCAGAGTTGGCTGGCTGATTCTCAGCGATCTGCAACAGCAGATGCCTTCAGATCAGAAATTGCCACCCAGTTCTTCTCAAGTTCAGCAACAACGCTCACCATGTCTTCGACAATTGGTGCGCTCACACCAAGGAATGCAGCAGCATTCTTATAGGTGTTGTCTGGGTCTGGCTCACCTTGCAGGCTCGCTTTAACGCGTGTCTCACCACCAGCGTTGGTTGCCACAATGAACTCCATCTTGAGAAATTGCTCTTTAGTGAGCAACTCTCCATCAGCAAGTTGCTCACTTGAACGCTGACCGAAGTAGACGTTCTGTGTGCGACTATTGTCGTCAAAGATGGTGAAATACAGCAGTCCGCCCGATGACTGCTTGATTAATGTGTTGAAAGTACGGATGATTCCGTTTTCAACGAGCGTTTTGAAAGATACCTTCTTCATGATGAATTGGTTTTTGGTGTTATTTATGCCGCCAAATCAATGATACCGGGGGTACCAAGGGACGGCAAAAACGGATGGTGGGGAGATAAGGTGCTGATCCACAATCAGCTACACACAAAAAATAAAAAAATTTTTCTCTTGACATCTGCTCACTTCTTTACTATCTTTACACCGCAACATTCATCACCTATCTCACTTCGCTGTTTTTGAGACGCAAGTTTGGTTCGACAGCACAGAGGGGATGCTTGATAGAGAGTAGCAGATATAAGTGGTGCAGCCGATACGTACTGACGTAAGATAATTGGTTAAACTCGGCACAACGATCAACCCGCAAGGGGAACCTACCACGAAGTTCTGATAGAAGGTTGCATCTTATTGAAGGTTATACGACCCTTATTCTGCGGTTGGAACCTTACTATGCTTAAATATTTAAAAACTTTTGTCTCTTTATAAGCAAGAGCAAGAGCACTGATTATTTTTATTATCTTTGTTGCATGGAAACAGAATATGCTTTGCATTATAAACGTTTTGGATTATATCCATTGCATCAGCTTTTAAAAAGGAAGAACGCGTTGCTATCTACGTCCGAGTCTGATCAGTTGTCAGTGAGGGCGATAATGCAATCGAATCTTTTTAATACTCGCAAACAAGCTCTTGATTCTATTGATCATGATATAATGATGTATACCGTTCTTGTTCACGATGATATGATAAAACATGATGATCCTTACGAATGGTTATTTAAAAAGGAGTACTTTGCTGGTACACGAAATCAATACTATAAAGGTGAGCACATGTTTTTAGGTAAAGAAGGTCTTCCTGAGACAGGTGTAAGCAACACCACATTATATATAGCAGAACAATTTGTATTAAAAAAAATCATATCTTTGTTGCATGGAAGTGAAGTTATTGAATAAGAAGGAAATGAATCTCTTGTATGATGTTTGTAAGTCTGTGAGACTTGCTAATATGTCGTCTGATTGGTATGTAGCAAAAGGTGCTGAAGAACGTATTGTTGAATTGGGTCTTGAGAAGATTGGTAGAAAAGATCTTAAATCGTTGATTCCAAAATATGATGTGATGTCGAACGAAAGCATTGTCAGACAGATGATACTACCGTTTACTGATGATGAGTGTAAGAATTATTTTGATTGTCTGTGGTTCTTATAAAAGTAGTATCTTTGTGTCATGATTAAGATAGGTTATAAAGGAGAGGATCCTGAGACGATGTATAAAATGTTGAGTGATCTGAGGAAACTCGATGAACCTGTTAGGATATATGTTGATATGTCTAAAGAAGGTGATTCTTGGGTCTCTTTGATGACTCAGTTTGAATACGCAGGTGTCTGTACTCTGACTGATGTTCATAAAGAAGCTGCGAGTATTTATCAGAGATTGGTATTGCCTGCATCTTCAGATTATGATGTTATTATTGTGATGTTCATATGATACATATATTGAAACATCTTGATATAAGGTATCCAGAGTATGCTCTGGTATCTTTGAACGGTCACAAGTTGATAATGACAAAGATTGAAAAAGAGGATGGTATGCGGATCTATCAGATGACTAATACGTTAGAGAATGTCACTGATGATCAGATGGTGGAGATATTCAAAGAGAGGATGATATTGCACATAGAGGATAACGATAGTGGTGTATCTGATGAACCCTTGGATCTTAATGTACCTGATAGATGAAGAAGTCTTTTAACCTCAAGACAACAAGGTATGGGTTCTTTAAGATGTATCTGCGTCTCATATCTACAGCCAAACCTCTTTCAGAACTGAGGAATAAGGAGTTGGATGCACTTGCTGCTATAATGGATAGGAATAATAGGATATCTGATAATTTTAAGGATAGAGAGGACATGAATAAGTGGCCTATTGTTTTTTCATATGAGGGTAAGCAGGAGATGGCTGATATGGCTGGTATACCCGAACCTTCATTTGCTAACGCTCTCTCAACGATGAGAAAGTTGAATATTGTGAAGGATAATGTTCTTAATAGGTCGCTCTGTATATATCCGTCTAAAGAGTCGGAGATAACATTCAACTTCAGTGTGAATGGATGAGTTTATAAGGACAATCGCTAAAGAGACAGGATTCCCACCGTCTCTTATTGAAAAAGCATTCAACATGCAATTCAAGTTCCTTGTTGAAATAGCAAGAACGGTTGATCCTACAGATCCATCAACATATGAAGAAAAAGTTGTATATTTGCAATCTCTTGGAAAGTTTATACCTGACAAGAGAGTAATGAGTAATATGACTGATAGATACAAGCGTAATGGCGGAAAAAGAAAAATTGTCAAAAACGATCTTGAACATAGTGAACGGATGGAAGAACTATGTGATAAGGAACAAAGCGACCGAAGCGGAAGCTTTGAGACGAGCGAGGATATGCAAGAACTGTCCTCATTTGAAAGACGGGAAGATACCCAGATGCGGTCAGTGCGATTGTCCACTGGCAATGAAAACAAGAAGTGAAAATGCAAAATGCGGAAATGTCACCCACGGTGACGGAGAAGACTACTGGAAACGAGATATTAACATCTCCTGATGGTGTACAATACAAAATGGTGAATCTACCTGATGGTAGAGAGGAAGCTTTGTATTTCTCAGATAATGCTAAACGATTCGATAATGAATCTTTTGAGATGTACAAGATCAGAAGATCCATTATGAATAAGGTTTATCGGAATAAGCGTAAGGGGGTTAAGGTATGGCCACCTATAGGATTTAAGAACATACCTTTTACACATGAACTCGATGAGAGAATAGGATTGCTTTATGAATCAATCCTGAAACAAAAAAAAGAGAATGATGGAAATTGATTTTCAACCTGTTGGTAATTTTATGCTGTGCAGTCCTTTTGCACTACCTGTAAAAGAGAGTATCATTGATGAGACTGATAATAATAAACGAACGATCGCTCCTATTTTGGAAGTGATCCGCACGGGACCTAATTGTGTCATCAAATCTGAAGGTATGTTCGTATATACCTCAAATCAGACTCTTCAGAGAGCACCGGGTGTTGTCATTAAGAATAAGATGTATCTACTTATTCAGGAGATATCAGCATATGGGTTCTTTAAAGAAAAACCTGAGTTGAGTGATATCATAGAGACTGATGATGCTTATGCACCAGAGATCACAGATTATGTGAAAGTTGATAAGGCTTCTCAAATGAAATTGAATTTTGAAACACCTGTTCGAGACTGATAATAAAGAGAAACTCACCATAGCACCTCAAGTTCGGCACATCAAGGAGTTCACAGAACTTCAAGAGACGCGCGAACATGAGGTGTTCATGCGTGAACTCTCTACTATATATTTCTTTGCTGACATGCGTTCTCCTTATTATAAGTTCACTGAGGATGAAAGGATGCAAGAGATACGAAAGGATATATTGTATAAATATCCTGATTGGGAGCCAGATGAATATTTTGATGCTGCTGTTAAGAAATATAAGGAACTGTCTTTTACAACCTCTATGTTGTCTCTACAAGCTGCTGAAAAAGGTATAAACGCTTTCCGTAAATATCTTGAGAATGTAGATCTGAATGAAAGGAATGATAAAGGTGCGCTTGTGCATAACCCGACTACGATAAAGGGTATGCTGAAAGATCTACCTACTCTTATGAAAGCTTATCAGGAATTGGAGATGATAGTCAAGTCTGATATTAATGAGAATAATATGCTGCAAGCGGGTAGAGAGAAATCTCCGTTTGAAGATCCGGATGACAATATGGGATGATTACAGAATTTATTGATTCTCTGAACGTTGATGCTCAGATTGCTTTAAGGATAATGCCTGATTCAGATATTAAATCTGATATCATACAGACGATCATGGATATACCATTCATGTATAATCTGTTGCGATTTGATAGAAAACGTGCAAGAGACCTTCCTAAGAACTCTGCTGGTAAGATAATTGTTAATATTACAGAACCACATATACTTGAAGATATGGATTTCTTCAGGGAACGTGCTATATATTATAAGAATAACGGTGTATATACTGATCTTGTAAAGAACACACACCCTCAATCATCCTATATGCGATTCTGGAATGAGGAGATGCGTAGATGTAGTGAGGGACTTGTAAGACCTTCTGATGGTGAATGGATACCGGGAGTTTATTATTGGTATCTGAATTATTCACCTATACAACAAGCTAAAGTCAATACTGCACCTACTGAAGAACAAGATGTCATGCATTCGAATGATGACTTCTCAGTAGCAGGTAAAAGGGTTCATGATTTTCCGCAGGTGTGGGATGGTGATTATCTGTGGTTTCATTATCTTGATCAATCAAGGAATGCTGGTAAACATGCTTCAAATCTCAAGACCCGTGGTAGAGGTTATTCATTGAAAGCTGCGGCTATAATGAGTAACAACTATTATATACACGCAAGAAGTAATAGTTTTGTGACAGCATCAGATGCTAAATATCTATATGGTGGTGATGGTGTACTTGATAAGACTTGGGATACTCTGAACTTTATTGATAATAACACTCCTTGGAAAAAAGCGCGTGATTATGTGGATAAGATGGATAGAAAGAGAGCATCTTATAAAGACCCTCGTACAAAGACAGAAAGAGGTTATAAATCACAGATAATAGGTATATCCACCAATGGTGATCCTGAGAAAGTAAGGGGTCTCAGAGGTAGGACAATTCTTAATGAAGAAGCTGGTAAATACCCCAATCTTCTGACAGCATATGCTATCGAACGTCCTTCTGTTGAACAGGGTAATATCACTTACGGACAGATAATCACTTGGGGTACAGGTGGTTCTGTGGGTGCTGACTTCGAAGGTATAAAATCGTTGTTCAGAAAACCGAAAGGTTATCGTATTTATCCATTACCCAACGTGTTTGATAAGAAAGCACCAAAGGGTGACATGTGCGGTTTTTATCACGGAGAGTATCTCAATCGTGAGAACTGTATGGATAGTAACGGTAATTCGGATATTATCAAAGCTTTGCGTGAGATATTCCTTATGAGGGATAATATCCGTAAAGAGACTACCGATCCTAACGCCATCGTTCAAGAAAAAGCTGATAGAAGTATCACACCTGATGAGGCTATGATGAAAAGAGAAGGTTCTCTGTTCAACATAGAGGATCTTAAGATACGTCAATCGATACTTGAGACTGATTCAAAACTACTCGACAGTAGTTGGAAGGTAAAATTATACCCCGAAGATGGTATCATAAAGTATAAGATCGATAATGATAATAAACCCATATATGAGTTTCCTATACGGGAAACAAAAGGTATAACAGGTGTTGTAGAGATATGGGAACAACCTATTGATAATAGTGGTAGAGGTCTATTCATAGCAGGGTGTGATCCCTACGATGATGACATAGGTACATCACTCGGTAGCATGTTGATCATGAACAGATTGACTCGTAGAATAGTTGCTGAGTACACAGGTAGACCCAATACTGCAGAAGATTTTTATGAGACATGTCTCCGATTGCTACGTTATTATAACGCAATGTGCAACTATGAGAACAACAAGAAAGGGATGTTCCAGTATTTTGATAGGATGAATTCTACCCATCTGCTTGCTGACACACCTCAGATTCTCAGGGATCTTGAGATAACTAAGATGGTGGGGCATGGTAATACGTCTAAAGGAACCAATACTAATAAAGCAACCAATTCATATGGTAATTCGTTGACAAAGAGTTATCTTGTTGCACCTGCTTATAATAGGGAAGGTGAGTATAATTGGAATACGATACGTTCTGTGGGTCTATTAAAAGAACTTATTGCATTTGATCCAGAGGAAGGTAACTACGACCGTATATCAGCACTTAAGATGTTATTGATATATGAAGCTGATCTGCATAGACATGCAGTTCTTGATCCAGATAGTGAGAATAATAATCACAAACCAGAGATTGATAGATTCTTTTTAAAGCATAGAGGGAGTATGGTAGGTAAATTTGAACCCTTGAACACAGGGGATAATACACGTAAAATGTACAGAAGATGAGTGTAAGTTTTGTATTCCCTCCTCAAAAGAAGCTTGAGAGAGAGAAAACTGAGAAGTGGGCGAAAGAATGTGTTGAGTCTGCTTGTAACAGAACAGTGATGGGTAGACACTTTCTACCTAATTATAGTGAGATGGTCACTAACATGAACCTTTACTATAATGTACTGGATGTGAATGATATGATGAAGATGTGTGACCCATATGGTCTTACACCTAATGATTTTCCATTCAAACCTCAGCACTATCCTGTTGCTAACAGTAAGATCAATCTATTGGTCGGTGAAGAGATCAAAAGAAAGTTCGATTGGAGTGTTCAGGTCATAAATCCAGATGCTATATCTGAAAAAGAGAAGGATAAGAAGAGACTCATCCAAGAGGCTTTTACAGATATACTGAAGAACTATGATCCGAATACTGTTGATAAACGTTTGCGTGAACTGAAAAGATTCTTTCAGTTTGAGTATCAGGATATCCGTGAAAGGAGAGCCACTCATCTGCTTCGTCATATATGGCAGAAAGAGGATCTATCACATAAATTCAACATGGGTTTTCTTGATGGTCTTACTGCTGGTGCAGAGGTTTATTCTTTTGATGTCATAGGTGGTGAACCCAAAGTAAGGCGATGTAATCCATCAAAGATACAAGTATTGAAAGGTGGTGATTCTCCTAATATCAGCGATGCAGATGTCATTGTTGAATGGGGGTATTATTCACCGGGAAAGATCATTGATATGTTCCATGAGGAACTTGATTCGAAAGAGGTCAGTGATATTGAGGATATGAGTAAGAACATGGCATCACGACAATATGGTGATGTCGGTGTGGTATCCAATACACCAATGTTGCTGTCAGGTACATTCTCTATGGTCGAGACTGCTGATGGTAAGATGACTCCTGATGGTACAGGTTCTTTCAGTACACTACCTTATGTTGATCCAACAGGTGCTCTACTTCTTTGTAGAGTAGCTTGGAGAAGTTATCGTAAGGTTGGTAAACTCACGTACTATGATTCAAAAACAGGTACTAAACTCAGCAGATATGTAGATGAGTTTTATAAGGCTGATGAAAGAAAAGGTGAGAAGATTGAACATTGGTCTTGGGTGACTGACTGGTGGCATGGTTTCCGTATAGGAAGAACAATGTTCAAGAGAATGGAACCATTTCCTGTTAAAGCATATTCAATATATAATCCTACAGGAACACTGTGTCCTTATGCAGGTGGTCTTTATACTGTTGAAGCACAACCCAATACATCGTTGATGGGTCGCTTGAAACCATATGCGTATTATTATGATTTCATGATGTATAAGCAATGGGAGACTATCGCTAAGCATAAAGGTACCATTGGTTATCTTGATCTCGCAATGATACCTGCTGGATGGGAGATTGAAGATGCTCTATATTATGCAGAGAGATTGGGTTGGCTTCCTATTGATTCCTTCAAAGAGGGTAATAAAGGTCGTGCCACAGGTACTCTTGCGGGTAATATGAACACCAATAGATCACCGATGAACTTTGATATGGGTAACTATATTCAACAGAATATGATCATCCTTCAATTCCTTAAGGAAGAGATGTCTGATATATCTGGTGTGAGCAGACAGCGTGAAGGTGCTATCAATAACAGTGAGATGGTTGGTAATACTGAACGTGCTGTGATGCAATCAAGTCACATCACTGAGATATGGTTTCACTTTCATAATAGGATTAAACTGGAAGTTCTCAGAGGTGCTCTCGAATGTGCTAAATTTGCTTACAAAGGTCGTAAGATACAGATAGAATACATCACAGATGATATCAGTCAGATGCTTGAGATCGATGGTGATGAGTTCAGAGAGATTGATTATGGTCTTACTGTGACCGATGCTCCTGATTATGGTATGTATAAAAGCACCATGATGAATCTTGCACAAGCTGGTTTGCAGAATGATAAGACCAACTTCAGTCTGATAATGGATCTTCTATTTGATCCTTCAACAGCATCAATAAGAAGAAAGATTGAAGATGCTGAGATTGAAAAACAGGAACGTGATCAACAAGCGGCAGCGAATGAACAACAGGCAAAAGCTCAACTTCAAAAAGAAGCGTTGGAAGCAAAAGCAATGGCAGATGAGAATAAAGCACGTTTGGATCAGATACTTGAGCAAGTGAGAGTGAATGGTAAGATAAGTATTGAAAAGATGAAGAATCTTTTTGAACAACAATCTAAAGGTATACCTTCTGGTGATACAGTTCTTAATACTGAAACACAAAAGGAATTACAAGCTGAACAACTTTCACATGAATCATCTGAAGCGGAAAAAGATAGGAAATTAGAGGCGTCAGAAGGCGCAAAAGACAGGGCTGCTAAACCTAAAACAGCAAAGTAAGCTATAAAGTTGAACAGCTCTCTATTGACAACCTTTATTATAAGGTTTAATTTTGTACATTAAATCATGAGTACAGATAACGATTTTTTGGATTTTAGTGATCTCGGTATTGAATTTGACGATTCTCCTGTAGAGATTGAGACAGGTGCCGTCACAACCGAAGCAACCACTCAGGTGGTTCAGGGTGATGGTTTGCATAATGTCACGCCACAGAAAGGATCGGCTTCTGTTGAAGAGACCATCAACACCGATAATCTTGTAGAAGTAGATGTTATAGGGGAGAGTAAACCTACTCTTACAGAAGACGCTACAGTAAATACAAAGGCTGGCGATCCCTCTCCTGTCAGAGGTAATCAAATTGCTTCCGACTTGGCCAAAGCCTTTGTTAAAGATGGTATTCTCACTGCTACTGATGAAGATATCAGTAAGGTAAAAACACTATCGGATTTCACAGAGTTGATCAAAAAGACCATTAGTACAAATGAATACAGCGGTCTTGATGATAATGGTAAACAGTTGATTGAAGCTATTCGCAACGGTCTTCCTTTTGAAAGAGCGGTTGCTATACACAATCATACGGTAGCTCTTGAAAAACTTGAGGCAGATGCTTACACTGATGATCCTGCTGATGATGATACGGTTCTTGAACAGAAAAAGGGGTTGAGATATACTTTGATCAAGAACGGTTATATGTCTCAAGGTATGGATGAAGCACGAGCCGATAAGCTTGCACAGAGAGCTTTTAAATTGCAGGAGGATGCCGAAGATGCAGCTGCCATGCATGAGCAACTTAAACAAGCGGCTAAAGCAAAACTTGCCGAAGAAGCTACGAAAGCAAATGAGTTGCGTAAGCAACAAGAAGAAAAGATCACTGCTCTTCGAAAGAATGTAATGGGATCCAAAGAAATACTTCCCGGTATTCCCGTTGATTCAAAAGTAGCAAAAGAGGTTGCAGATATGATCACCACACCTACAGGTAGGGATCCTAAAACAAATACTGTACGTTGGGCTGTCACAGATAAACGTAACAGTAATCCGGAGATGTTCGATACACGTCTGGCTTATTTGATTAAAATGGGTGTGTTCGATGAAAAACCCGATCTCAGTATATTCAATAAAGTGAAGACAAGTTCTGCTATCGATATGCTTGAGAAGTCGTTGGGTGGAAAGAGTATTGACCTATCGGGTGGTGGAGGATTCTCTGCACTGACAGTTGATCCCAATGAGTTTGATCTTTTAGATAATCTTAAATTTTAAAGGGATATATATCCCATAACAAGGCAAAACACAATGAATGCCACAATTTAGTCAATTTCAAATGTATGATGGTCAGAGTTGGTCAGGTCTTACGACCGTAAACCACTTGGCTGCCATCTATCAAGCCAAACCACAAAAGGCTACAGAGATCATGAGGCGTGTCCACATGACGATGAATCAGGGTACTGACCTTGATACCGCTCTGACCGATGTGAAGGTTACTACTCTGCCTACCAATGATGATTTCACATGGGAACTCATGGGTGCGGGTACTAAGAACCTTCCTCTTGTTGAAGCTCGTCTAACACCTACAGGTTCTGCTGTTGCCGCTGGTGATCAACCCGGCCTTGGTGTAACTTCTTTTTATATGGTGTACAACGAACCTTATTTCCATGATGAGAATATCATCGTAGGTCATAGGAATGAACTGTTCCCATTGCAGATTCAAGCTGATCCGCAACAAGATGGTACAAACTGGGTATATGAGGTTAAACTGATCACTGGTGATCCTACATTGTTTGTGCCTGTTGAAGAACTTGCTGCTAACACCCGTTGGTCTCGTGAATGGTCTCTTGTTGAAGATACTCTGTCTAAAAAAGGTGGTGGTATCAGCTTCGAATCACCTTTCGGTATGAGAAACGGTTTCTCAATGATCCGTATGCAGCACACAATGGCTGGCAATATGATCAACCGTCCGTTCGCCACCGCTTTCAAAGTAAATGATCCGAAGACGAATACCAATAAGACATTCACCATGTGGATGCAATATGAGGATTTCGTATTTGACCAGACCTTCAGAGCAGAGAAGAATAAAATGCTGATGTTCGCACGTAGTAACCGTGGTCAGAATGGTGAATACTACAACATCGGTAAGAGCGGTCACTTCAAGAAGCAGGGTGCTGGTGTTCGTCAACAGATGGAAACTGCAAACACTGAATTCTACTCAACCTTTGATATTGAGTGGCTGTCTAACGTACTGCTTGATTTGTCTGAAGGAAAGATCAGCACAGATAATCGCGCTTTCGTAGCCAAGTGTGGTGAAAGAGGTGCTGTTCAATTCGGTAAATCTCTCGAAGCATTCTCTTCTCTGTTCGTACCTGTACATACTGAAAATCGTATCTACAAGACTTCTGAGAATGGTGGAATGCCGGGTGTTAAGAAAGCATATGGTTTCGGTGGACAATTCGTTGAGTACATCGCTGCAAATGGTGTGTCATTCAAAGTGTCTGTAGATTCCATGTATGATGATCGTACCCGTAATAAGATCCTTCACCCTGATGGTGGTGTAGCTGAATCTTATCGTTATGATATCTTTGATATCGGTACCACTGATGGTGCTCCGAACATCGAGAAATTCTATGTTAAAGGAGAAGAAGATATCTGGGGATACGAACCGGGTCTCAGAGATCCATTTTCACCGAGCGGTGGAAAAAATCATATCATGAGTCATGCAAATGACGGATATGTTGTTCACCGTGGTACAAGCTGTGCAGTAGCAGTGTATGATCCGAGCAGAACTGCTTCGTTCATACCTAACATACTGTATTAATCCTAAAAACCATTAGAGGGATGGAAAAAGGTAGAAAGTCAATGTCAGAAGGTTTTACTGCAACGGTAGTAGAGGATGCTCCAAAAGCATTCTCTCTACCGAAGCGAAAAGTAAAGGTGATTCCTGTGAAAAGAGTGAATCCTATGGCCACTAATCCTAAAGAGAGTGAAAACAACTTTCTTTATGGTAAAGCACATAAGAGATATACTCTTCCAAGAACACAAGTGGGTGGCAATTTTGTCAATCCTTTTAAGTCAGATCAGGAAAGATGGGCGGTTGAAAGCGCTTTGTCTATGGATAAAGATTCATTGTCAGTAAATAAACGAGAGAATAATTTCTGGACAAAGACATACCAAGGTGTCATTCTTACCAAAGATGAGAGGATTCTTGATCTGTCAGATCCGAACGATTATATTTCTTATTGTGTACTTATGACCAATAAGCATGAGATCGCTCCTGATGAGGATTCAATAAAAAAGACACCTTATTGTAAATTTGCGATAGTTGATCTTGGTTATGAGGATACGCAGAGTGCTGTTAAGAGTGATCTTATTGCAGATGCTGCTGTTGAATTTGCTAAGATCAGAAACAACAGATCAGCTCTTGTTGATGCATTGTATCTGTTGAATCCTACTATGAGAGTGGCACCTGATGCTACACTTGAGTGGTTGAAAGGTCAAGTGGGTAATCATATGACAAAAGATCCTGCAAGATTCATAAGGGTACTGAATGATCCACAAGCAAATACGAGGATTCTTATCGCAAAAGCAATTCATTGTAAAGCAATCACTATCGACAAAGGAGTATATCGTACATCGGACAGGATCGTAGGTATAAGTCTTGATGGTGCTATCGGTTATCTGAATGAACCGATTAATGCAGATTTCAGAAGCCTCATTGAGGCACAGGTCATAGCTTCAAAGTAAAACATGACAACTGCTGAGATATATAGTTATATGAGAGTCAGATACGATAGTAATGCATCGCAAGGTGCACCTGCGTATGATGTCGAGGACTACAGCTTTCATTTCAACAGATCTCAGCAAGAGTTCATATTTACTAACTATGATGCAAAAGGTAATCCGAAAGGTGAAGGTGCTGAAGCAACAGAACTACGTTCTAAACAGCTTGTACAACTTAAAGATCATGCTGTTATCAGCACTTTCACCACGGGTGATCATCCATATTCAAAATTTGTGAATCTTCCTGCTGATCTGTGGGTAGCTCTTAAAGAGGAATGTGATATATCATATACAGATAATTGTGATAACATAGTCTCTAAAAGAACAAAAGTAAAACCTATATCAGAGGATTATTACAACAGTAATATCAACAATCCATACAAACAACCGTATTCGGAACTTATTTGGCGAATTGATAGAGAACGTGGCAACATAAACGCTACTCTATCGTCAACTAACCCATCAAGACATGAGATAGTTCTTTTCAACACAGCAACTCCCACCAATTACAGGATATCATATTATAGGAGACCTAAAGATGTTGATCTGAATGATCCGTCTGATTTTTGTGAATTAGATCCCGTTCTTCATATGTCATTAGCTGATAAAGCTGTTGAGATGATGATGCAGACGGTCGGTAGAGAAAATTGGCAGTCCAAAGTGGCTGAGAATCAAATGGTACAAGATTAATGGCTCTTAGTAGTAAAAAAGTTTCGGATATAAATTATATGCCGAAGACACAACAGGGTTCAAGACAGGTATTTGCAACTCAATTCAATGAATTGATTGATGAACTGATTGACCTTAATCTCGATGATGTTGTCACAGATGTAGCATCGATAGATACAAGATTGGATGCTCTTGAAGCAATTGTTGATGATGGTGCAGTTACGCAAGGAACTTCTACATCAACAGGTGTAACTCTTAGCAAAAAGAGTGGTGTTATCACCTGTTTCACATCAACTCTTGCTGCACAGGGTTCCGTTACATTTACAGTGACAAATACTCTTGTCACATCTTCTTCTGTTATTCTTGTATCCGCTAATTATGGTGGTGCTGGTATTGCAGTAGCAAGTTTGAACGCTGCTCCCGGTAGCGGTAGTTTTGTTGTTCGCATTGATAATGCTCATGCCACCAACGCTCTTAACGGAGTAGTTCGTGTTCATTTTGTCGTACTTTAATTGATCAGTAAGATCATAACTTAACTCAGATTAAAAATGTCTGCTTCTTCTATTCAAAAAGCTCAAATGATTCTTGTCGGTGGTTCTGCCAACATCACTACCACAAGTCTCACGAGTTCTACATTTACTGCTAATACTGGCGAAATCGGTATCTTTAATAAACAAGGTACAAGATTGACCGAATCTTCGATTTTGACTACCGATGAGTTTGTTCTTGCTGTCAGTCGTGGTTCTACTCTTCCGCCTTTGGTTTCTGATGTGATCAATAAAGATCGTATCAGAGAGATCAAAGCGTCTGTTTGGGTAACTGATGCAGATCAAATCGATTATATCGGTTACAACGGTTCTACTCAATCTATTGACATCACCAATGCAGGAGAACTGTATATGGCACAGATCAATCTGATTGAATTCCTGACTGGTACTAACAACACGTACATTAAGCATGGTGTGTACAAATCTGCAATTGCAGATGGTCAAGCCGAGATTTCTCGCGGTCTTGCAAAATCAGTTAATCTGAACTTTGCTCGTGAGGCTAAAAACAGTTCGGGAGATCCCAAGATTAAAGCATATTCTGTATGTAGTGATGCAGGTTCTGCCGTAGGTGCTGCTGCCGATACTGTTGTTGGTGTCAAAGGTTCAATTTATGTAACTGTTACAGATACTGCTGCAAACGCATCTGTTAACGCTATAGCAGCAGGTGATTTCTTCCGTGCTGGTACCGCTGTTACCGCACCTGTTTATAAAGTTATTGCATCTACTGTAGGTACAGGTGGTGGTATTCTTACACTTGATGAACCTCTTCGTGACGCTGTGTCTCTTGTAGGTAACACTTCAGAATTCATTACCGCTGCTCTTGGTGCTGCTGCTGATTGGGGTGTTAAACTTGTAGGTCAACCTTACAATTTTGATCCTACCAAAGATAAGTTCCGCAAAGTTCGTTGGAAACTCGTTTTGAATGATACTTTCGATTCAACCATTGTAACCAACTCTGTTGCTCCAACAGAAGGGCAGGGTAACTACGAGCAGATTGCTTCTCTTGAGAACTTCTTGTTCGGTTATCGTGGTGAAATGTATCGTAACGAGCAACCTTGGTTGTTCACCAACAACTACTCTGCAAGTTCTTCGGTAGCAGGTGGTGGTTATGATGTCATCACAATCAAATTTGATAGTGGAGTAACTAACTTTAAGGAATCGGTTTCTGAGAAACAATTGATACTTGCTGTCCCAGTAACAAGTCCCACGTATGTTACTGGTTCGGATGATATCACCGATGTACTTGAGTGTGCTGTTTCTGGTGCTACAACTGGGAACCTCGCAATTTAATTTTAACTGAGTAGTTTGAAAGGGGAGTAAATTCTCCCCTTTCACTGCTCATAACACCATACAGAAAATGGCAGTACCTCAACTGAGTATCTGTTCTATTAATGGCTGTACGGGTGTCAGAGTCACTGATACGACTGATTGGGAAGCTATAGGTATAGATCCTGATAATGCAAGTCTATCGGTTATTTTGGAAATTGACGGTACAGAATTTGATCTCGATTCTCAAGTACCAGATGCTCCCGGTGCTGATGGTTTTACATATGACGATATTGATATCGATCTTGAAGACGGTTGGCATGATGCAATATATACAATAAATGATGAGGAAACAAAAGTGACTACAACCGTAAGGTTTTTCACATATTGTTCGGTCAAATGTTGTATATTCAAGAAAATTGCCGAGATCGCCAAAATCTCTGACATCTGTAAAAAGAAGGATGAGATAATAATGACAATGTATATATGGTCTCTTTTTCAGGATATGATAGCAGCCGCTAATGGTTGTGATGCAGATCTTGCTGAAAGTAGATTAGAACAATTGACTGCTATATGCGGTGGACCTGTTAACTGTGGATGCAAATGAGTGCTGGATGTGGTGGATGTAATGATGGTTGTCTTGACGAAAGCGTTCAGTTACAACAAGGTCCTGCTGGCCCTACTGGTGCAACAGGTGCGACAGGAGCTACTGGTGATACTGGACCTGCTGGCCCATCAGGCTCATCAGTAATTGATTACGATATAAGTGATAGAACAAGTTCTTCATCTTCATGGACACAAGTGTATTCTGTAAGTATTCCCGGTGATACACTCGAAGTTGTAGATGATTTCATAAGAATCGAAATGGTTCTTATCTGTAATCGTAATTTAAGTTCTACTGGTGGACAATTTGGAGTAAGAGCGTTACTTGGTACACCAAATATGCTACCATCATCAATGTTTGATACAATATATGTGGATTATATATCAGAACGATACGGTCATCCGAATGCTATTAAATTAGTATTTGATGTAATATGTTCTGCTGCCGACACAGTTATTACAAGAATGTCAGAATTCTCTTCAGGAAACGGTTTTTTCTCAGGGGATGATTATTTAATGACATCAGACATCTCAATGGATTTTGGTACAGTAACAACTACACAAACTGTTGATATATCAGCATCAAACACGCTTTCGATAAGATTAAAGAGTACAGATAATTCTACAGTTTTTGCACTGAACTCTATCAAAATAACCTCTCAAAAAGTTTAATATGCCATCAACAGGTTCATTCAAAAACGTTGTTATAAAAGACATTGCTCTTACTACTGGTGGTACAACATCATTGAGTACAGGAGAGTTTGATATAACATCTCCAACATTACCCGATAGATATAAAATATATCGGGTTACTGGTACTGAAACTCTTGTGTCAAATTATGCTCTATCTCCAACAGGTACTGCATATAAAAACATTCAACTACATATTTATTGGGAAGCTGTGTGTACACCAAATGGTAACATCGTTACAATTTTTGGTGAAACAATACCTTCAAATATAGTAGATGGTAATTTTCTTGCCATATGTACATATAATGGTTCAGCTTGGGTTGTTCAAATTTTCGTTGATTGGGCTACTCAATATCAGGTGGGAACTGATAGATATGAAGATGCATCGATAACAACAGCTAAATACATTGATAAAAGCGTAACCCTCACTAAATTAGAAGATGTTACTGCTGGAAGAGTGATTCTTGGTAATGCAAGTAATATACCGACAGCTACTGCTGTTACGGGTGATGTTACTATCAGCAGTACAGGTGTAACTGCAATAGGTGCCGCAAAAGTTCTTAATGCAATGATTGATAGTATGGCAGCCAACAAGCTAACAGGTACTATCGATAATTCACGACTTTCCTCAATACCTATTACAAAACTTGCTTCATCAACACGACTTGCCTCTAAGTATTCCGATTCAGGTACAACTGCAACAACTTCTGCTGAAACACTGTATAATCAAGTTGTAACAGGTGGTGAGATTGATACCGATGGTAAAGGTATAAGGGTCACTGTAGCCGGATCTTTTGCAGCAAATGCTAATACAAAGACTCTTGTTTGTAAATTTGCAGGTAATACTTATGCAACAAATGGTGTGACAACAGCACCTAATGGAACAGATTTCAGAGCTGTTTATGAGATTATCCGTTCAGGAGCAACAAGTGCCGTAGGATTCTCTGAATTTGAGTGTGGTGCTGCATCACAAGGTATACAGAAATCAAAGGCCGGTATAACTTGGGCAAATGATAATTACGTCACTATAACAGGACAGAACGGTACAGCATCAGCAAATGATATTGTACTCAGTATGGTAATCGTAGAAAAGATACACTGATGCTTTTAAAAGAACTTACTAATCTTATCAAAGAAGTCAACCAGCGTATGATCGGTGGTAATGGCGGAGTTGTACTATCAGGTAGCAACTCTGTCGTAACAGGACAATTCTTTGCAATTCAATCTATAGGTACTACTGCTAAACTTGATGCTGTGATCGGAGATCCTGATGTCAGCGGTCTTGAGATACCAGTAGGTGCCACAATTTACGGTAGATTTCAATCAGTGACTTCGGGTGCAGACGCAACCGATGTATTCATATGTTATAAACTCTGATGCTAACAGTAGGAGGAAACTCTCTTGGTTGTATTAGTAGTGGTACTGATCAAATACCAGAACTATCTATTGAAAGTTCCAACGTCACTCCGAGTTTTGGAGACGGCGTGACATTTAACGCAATCCCGACCGGTATGACACCAACGAACTACACGTGGTACGCCAACGGTGTGCAGATAGGCACCGGTGCCACGCTGGCATGGACGGTGAATGCAGTAGGCTCCATCGGCATACTATGTGTAGCGGATGACGGGACCACCACGGTTCAAGCATCGACAACCGTGACGGCAGGGTACACGAGAGTCACATCCATTTACACAGACGGTGTGAATGATTTTGTGCGCGGGAACTGGAAGATAGGCGCAGCCAAAGGCCGCGCATTGAGCGTATCTTTCTGGGTGAAATATGTGAGTGGCACCGCATTCTTCATACGCATAGGAGAGCCGGTAGACGGACAGAACTACACCTTCCTCGTACAGCCGTCATCGACAGGCCCGGCATTGAATTTCCGCATAGGCACAGGCACAGGCTACCACATCGCAAGCGCAGCCATAACGGCAGGCGTATGGAATCATGTTGTGATGACATACAGATGTGCTGGTTACAGCACGGCTAACCCGATTGCGATCTACGTGAACGGCACATCGGTGTACAGCACAACATCAACCAGCAACCACACCCAAGTGGTGAAACCGAGCATTCAACTCGGATTACCTGATTTCGGTGGCGCGGCATCCGTCAAGTTCCACGGCCTAAGCATATATGAGGACTGCATCAGCGCAGCGCAGGCAGCCACCTTATATAACGGAGGAACACCGCTGAGCGTTCCGACTTTGACAGGGGTGACCATGAGCGAATACTTCGGTGGCGCAGAATCGGCCCAAGTACCATCGACCAACACCTCAGCCGCATGGACTGAAGTGGCCGGGGTATATGGCGGCACCATATACTGCAACAACGCCTTTGCCACCCCATACGGACTTGTAACTGACATCCCATGAACAAGTATGCAGTCATAGCAAGCGATAAGGCCCCCGCAGAACTGCCGGAGCACGATACCATGTGGCACTTTGAAAAAGGCAACACCCCACACATCGGCCTTGAGTATGGAGCCGGCTCGGAACTTCCCACGCTGACTGGATGGACCGTGCTGAAGGGAAGTGAGGCCTTCGCGCAGTGGATGGCCCCGGAGTGGCGGCAGACCGCACAGATACTGAACACTCAGTAAATTTATAAATTCTTATTTTAATGATTAAATTACTTTTTACATCAGAACCTTTTATTTTTGTAGGAATGATGTTTTTTGCTTTAATAGGATCATCTGTTTATATGATACAAACATTTTTAAACAGAGATGTTGAAAGCAAAAGAACTCCTCGTTCTGCATCTTTTGGATTTTGGATAAAAGATAATATATGGAGAATTATCATGGGTTTCCTTATGACATTTCTTACACTTCGTTTTTTAATCATATTGATTCCACTTTTTCCTTGGATACCTTCCTTTTTTGCACAAGGAGAGGGTGTATATGCTATATCAGCAGGTATAGGATATATGTTCGATAGACTTGGAAAATATACTATCGATAAATTACCGATCTTAAAATCTGAAAACAAAGATGACAATTGATCATTTTTTACCGAATACAAGTTCAGAAATGACCGTGTTGGCTGTAGACTTGATATGTCTTGCAATTGGTCTTTTGGGTATAACTTATGTCCTTAGTAAGTACATACTTGTAATGACAGCTATATCCATATCGTTCACAGTGGCAAAGAAGATATATGATTTTATAAAACAATATAATGACAAGCGATCAGATTAAATCTTTTATCACAAAAAAGATGTGCTGTGTTCAACAAAAGGGGAATACTGGTTATCTTAATGTGACAAAAGGCGGTAAAGATATGTTTTGTGATGCCGCTTTGTCGTTTTCGGCAAATGCTATGCTACATGTATTAAGATGTGTTGCACTCGAAGAAGTATGTAAACCGACTTCCGCCGATTGCAATGATCCTGTTGCAGATATAGAGGGAGCGTGGGTTTGCACAGAAGTGTGTGTAGCAGATACATGTACTTCTGTATATTCAGCAACAGAATTTGCGGCTCTTGTAGATAGTATATGGACATTCACTGCAAACGAAACCACCACTCAAGGAGCCTATAATGGTGATGTCACAATTGAAAATGTTCTTGGTTCGGGGACTTTTTCTTGGTTGATTGCAACAAATCAATCTGTTACATCAGATTTTTCATTTGAACCACCTGCACCTTATGTGGGTAAAATAAACATATCAAGCATAGATTGTGATAACATGATCATAACATTTGAACAAAGCGGATTAGATCCCGTTACAATAACATTGGTGCGTTCATCTTATCTCAATGAAGAGACAACTACCTGTGAATTCATATGTCTATCTGAATCAGAAATATGTGATATTATCAATTGGTTGAAAAGATATTGTAATGATTGTAATGATTACTTACCAAAAACACCCACATCATGAAACTTGTTCTACAAAGAAAAATCTTTAATACAGAAGGTACTCGTACAACTATAGGTGAACTATTTGCTGATGGTAAATTCATATGTTATACAGCCGAAGATGAGGTTCGTCCTGATAACATAAAGGTACAGGATAAGACTGCTATACCTACAGGAGAATACAATGTCATTGTTAACATGAGCAACCGCTTTAAAAGAGAGATGGCTCTCATATATAATACACCCGACTATAAAGTAAAAAAAGGTGATGTTGAATTTGCTGGTGTGCGTATACACGGTGGTAATGATGCCACCAATAGTAGCGGATGTGTATTAGTGGCTCATAATGTATCGGACGATAATACAAGAATATTCGGTACAGCCGAAGCTGATATCACAAAAATGATCAAGAGTGCAATAGCTGCAAAACAAAAAGTCACCCTTGATGTTCAAGTGAAGATATGTGACGGCCTATCAAAAACAATGATATGACTCATAGAGAAATCTTTGTCATCGTTATAGGATTATTTACTATCTTTGTGCTGTCTTTATTGCTTCATCTCGACACAGGAATCATGAATTCTTCTGACGATCGGATAAAGCAACTTCAAACTATCAACAAAGAGCTGATACATAAAGAAGACAGTCTCAATAAGTTGATAAAAGCGAATGAACTATTGATCGTTGATCTTAAAAACAAACGGTCAGTCACCCAAAAGAAAAGAAAACAGGTAAATGAAGAATTTCAGAATACGATTGATAATATCGCTTCTACTGATAGCATTACCGATCTTATCATTGGGGCAGACATCATCAGAGAAGTCCATAAAGAGCGACTCTCTCATAATTGATACAGTGTATGATGCATCCTTGAAACAATGGATGCTACGTACAAATGATGTCGGTGCCAAAGCAATACGTTTCGTTTATGAGCACCGCAACAGTCTTAAGGAGGAAGCTGTACTTCTTGAGAACGAATTGAGTTTTTGTGATGGTGAATTGATATCCTGTGAAAGGATAATTGAAGATCAACGACAGATCATTTCAGCAAAAGAGGTACGTGTCGAAACTGCTCAAAATATCATCTCAATAAAAGATGATGACGCTAAGCGATTGAAAAGAAAACTACTGATGGCTAATATCAGAGAAAGTCTTTTTGCTGCTATAGGTGTTGCAGGTATAGCGTATGGTGTTTACATAACAGTAAAATGACAGATAGAGAGAAAGCATTACAGTTTCTTATGGACAAACGTGGTTGGATCAAAAAGAACCCTTCTGAGACAGCCGCACGTCTTCAATCATTGGGTATGAATATATCAGAGACAGAGAGTAGGGAACTGCAAAGTATAGCAAGATCAAGTATTAAAGAAGCAGTTGTGACTCCTGTACGCAGAAGACGATTGTTCTTCGATATAGAAACATCTCCCAACATCGTTCTTTCGTGGGGTATAGGAAGAAAAGTAAGTCTTTCACATGAGAATATCATAGCCGAAAGAGCTATCATATGTGTAAGCTGGAAGTGGGAACATGATGATAGGGTCTTCAGTCTCACATGGGATCCTGAGACAAGAAGTGATAGACAACTTGTTGAGGATTTTATTTCCGTTATTCATTCGGCAGATGAAGTTGTTGCACACAACGGTGATGGTTATGATGTACCTTGGTTGAGAGCAAGAGCTTTCTATTATGGTATCCCAATGAGTCCATATATTAAATCAGTAGATACTAAGAAGCTTGCAAACAACATGTATCTTAATTCACGCAGACTCGATTATATCAGTAAATTTCTCGGTGGTGATGGAAAAACACATACCGAGTATCAGATGTGGAAAGACATATTGTTGAATTGCGATAAAAAAGCATTGGCTGATATGGTACTTTATTGCGAGAATGATGTGCGTGAATTGGAGAGTATCTATCATGAACTGAAAAGATATAATATGCCAGCAACACACGCAGGTATCATTGAGGGTAAAACCAAGTGTTCATGTCCAGAATGTGCTTCCACATCACTGACTTATGTTAAAATGCTTGTCACTCCTAAAGGATCCATATCACACGAAATGACTTGTGACGACTGTGGTATGTTCATGACAATAACAGATAATACTTATAGAAATGCCTACTCTTAATGAGTTGACATATCAAGTTTTAGAGGCTGTCCGTAATGATATCACGGATGATGATAGCATTGATAAGCGTCTCATCCATGATATCATTCATGGACAACGCGCTTTATGGTTACGAAATGAACTAAATAAAGACCGACATATCTCTGATGTATTCATACAGAGATTGAACTGTCTACCTGTATCTCTTGTAGATGCAGCAGAATGCTGTGATTTCTCGTCTGATTGCAAAGTATTGAGAACACAACAACAGATACCGCAACCCATAGGTCTACACAATAAAGATGCAATTGTACGTGTGGGACCCACTATTCTCACATTAAGACCTTACTCATTCATGACATATGATAGAGCATTGTTCTTTGGTAATGGAAGGGTTAATCGTCATTCAAAAGCGGCTTATCTGAGAAACGGGTATATATATGTAGTATCAAAGGATCCTGCTGTCAATCTACTTCAATCAATATCCGTACACGGTATATTTGAGAATCCAACAGAAGTGACCGATCTCATATCATGCGATGGATCACCTTGTTGGTCTGTAGATGATGAATACCCTATAACCGAATGGTTGTGGCAATATGTAAGACCTGAAGTACAAAAGATACTTATTGCGAAATTGAGCATACCTTCTGATAGATCGAATGATAACGCGCCCCCGAACACAAGGTAAGATACGAGCGGATATAGGAAGAAAAGAATTCACAGAATTCCTCTTTAATAATCTATCAAAGGATGACAGGATGGCTCTTAATGGTCGTCCTGTCAAATCGCTTGTAGCCGCTGTGTATAGATGTAATAGGTTATTCATGCAGAACCTATGTGATACGGGTGATACAAAAGATCTTCCTTATTCAGCAGGTATGATGTATGTCAGTAGGAATGCACCAAAGATCATACGTAATCTATATGGTGAACATTACTGTTTCACTATAGATTGGAAAAAGACAAACGATTTCAGAGATAAATATCCCGAAAGGATAAAAAGCGAGACCGGTGGAAAGATATTTCATACCAATCTACATACAGGTAATGACATACTGCGATTTGTCTGGGATAAAAGCAGTATACGTTACAACGAATTAAGATTTTTCAGATTTCAACCTGTGAGAGAATCACAGAGGTATCTTGCTAAGATAGCAAAAGATCCTTTAAGAAAGGTTGATTACTTCAGAAAGGATAGTACATTCTTTCAAGATAAAATGACATGTTACAGAAAATGGGTACAGAAGCATCAATGAACATCTCGATGCGAGAGACTAATGGTCTGAATAAGAGTATATCTGTCAGACGTGTGGAAAATGGTTACATTATCACTGTCAGTAAATATGGTGATATCAAAAGAACCGATTGTGGTTGTAAAGAACCATGTAATTGTACAAAATATATAAATGAAGATAAAACATATATCAGTACAAAAAATCCTCTTGAACAAAAGACAACCAAAGAAAAGACTATTGAAGGTATAAATGAGATCAGAGATCTCATTGACAACATGAATCTGATGAGCTGATGCTTTCTGGTAAATATAGATCACTTGATACGATAGTCGAAAAAGTATACCGTGATTACGGTTTCAATATCGATATTGATTGGAATGATATTGCTGAATGGGTTGCTGAGATCATAGGTCTTATTGATGCTCCTATGGCGTATAAAGATCGTATAACAGACGGAGTTGATGTCAATCCGATAGTCATTCTTAACGGAAAAGGTGAACTTCCCTGTGATCTGTATTCAATCAAGCAGACCCGTACATGCGAAGGTATTCCTTTAAGATATACAACAGACAGTTTTCACAGACATCTGCATACAACCAATTGTCCAGATCTATCGTGTAAGACAGACTTGACATATTCGCTCAATGATAACTACATATTCACTAATTTCAAAGAGGGAAAACTTGAGATGTCTTATTATGCCTTTATGACTGATGAGAACGGTTATCCTATGATACCCGATCATGTAGGTTTTATAGAGGCTATAAGTGCACATGTTGCAGAAAGGATAGCAAAAAGATTGCTTATTCAAGGTAAAATGGCAGGAGATGCTTATAAGCTTATCAATCAGAATAGAGATTGGTACGTAGGTCAAGCAAGTAATGCACATCATATACCTAATAGAGATAGAACCGAATCGATCAAAAACGCATTTGTAAGATTGGTTCCTGACAATATGCAACATTATAATGGTTATAAAGGTTACGGTCGTACTCAGATCATAAAGAACCATAACTTATGAGTAAAGCTACAAAGAACACTTTCATAAAAGGTCTTGTTCAAGATATGTCAGATCAGATCATATCTGCTGATATGTATGATGATGCATTGAACATACGTCTGACATCAGATGGTGGTAACTCATATTACACGATCAATAATGTCAAAGGTAATTCTGCACTTATCACAATACCTGATGTACCTTCTATAATCACATTGACCCCTCATACAGAAGCGTCTGCTTTGGCTTCAGGTGGTGTATTTCTACCTAATAACGGTGTGTGGTCACATACACCTACAATAACAACCTCTACAGGTACATATGTAGGTAACGTTGTGACATCAACAGATGATAGTTCATATGAACCATTCTTTGATGCCATTTATACTGAATTGACAACAAACCCTGTGTTTGCACCTTTCAACTTTGCTCGTAAGGGTCAGCGTATACGCATATGGTCAAACACACTTACGGTCACTGATTATACATCTGCATACATACAGACTGTTGTTCAACCACAACAACTTGATCCACGTATAATAGGTTGGGTATCTGTTAATGATATCATATATCTTATAACCACTAATGATACATCTACAACAGGTGGTATAGGTCAATTCTTCAGACTCACTTATGATAATGTGACATTTACACCACAGATAGAGCTTATTTATTCTGATGAATTGAATCTTACATCATTACAACCGATAATCAATCCCGGTGGTATAGAGATAGTATACGAGACACCCACTATCACCCGTATGTATTGGACAGATAGAATGAATGATCTACGGTCTGTCAATCTATCTGATAGTGATCTCATGGCTATTGCACCTGATCAGATGTCAATAGCTTACAGTGCAACCCTTCGTAGACCATCGTTGTATCGTACCGATATAGGTGGTGCTCTTATAAACGGTGTATATAATATGGGTTATTATCTTTCATCGGGTAATGGTGCAAGATCACAATATTCACCTTTATCACCTGATATACATATAACAGAGGATTCCTTTGCAGTATATCAGACCTATCAAGGAAGTGAAGGTAATAATGTGACATCAAAGAACATCACTGTTGAATTCAGTGATCTTGATACTGATTATACAACCCTTAATGTCATTGCAGTAAGACGTGAAAGCGAATTCTCACAACCAGTGATATCAAAAGTTGCTGAGATAGCGATATCATCATCTTTGATGAGATACACATATACCGGTAGTGAAGTTGCCGCTATCATACCCGAATCAACATTTCTTCTGAGAAACAATCCTTTTAATAAATGTCATACTCTTACTCAAAAAGATAATATACTCTTTGCTTCTAATACAAGAGGTGAAACATTTGATATTGATTTTGACGCAAGAGCATATAGATTTGATAATACTTCTCAATGTGTACTCAACGATGTTCAGGGTAACTCAGCTACATATTCACCTGCAACACTACTTACTTCATTCGGTATAGCAGAAGATCACGATGCAATAAATCCTGATCAATCAGTATATCGTTATCAATCTGATGGTGTAACTCTTGGTGGTGAAGGTCCGAATATCAGTTATACATTCACTACTCAATCTCTTATTGCCGATGTCACACCTAATATAAATGCACATCCTGCAATACAACCTTGGAGACTTGGTAATAACGAAATCAACCTTGGTGATGGTAATACCATGTATGAAGGTGATTTCTATGGATCATTTAAGTCACCTTATATGCAACATGCATATAGGTCTTACAGACGTGAAGAAACATATCGGTTCTCCATAGTTCCCGTAAAGAACGGCATTGAGGGATATGCTAAATGGATTGCCGATATCAAAATGCCCGCTGTTTGGGAACAGCAAGGAACTTATGAATTCCCATTGATGCATTGGGATACCACCAATAATGTATGGTATACTAATTCTCTCGGTGTTCATTTCACAGTCAATATACCTCAATCCATTGCAGATGAGATTGATGGTTTCAGAATCAAAAGAGTGAAACTGAATCCATCTGAAAGATCAATTGTTGCACAAGGTATCATAAGACAGACACAATTCAGTACAGACACGAATAAATATCACCTCATTGATATCAATGGTACAACCGTTACTGCTAATTCTTTAGCTCCTTGGTCTACACCAATAGGTGCTAAATTACATGTATTTGATTCACCTGATTTCAATTTCGGTGTACCATGTGCATACAGAGCGGGTGATTCATTAAGATTTGTCAGTGGATTGAGTTCGCTTTATCAATCAGCGGTAGCATTTTATCCTTCTCACAAAGTGCTTTGGTCAAAACTTTATGCTGAACTGTATATAGGATCACAGACGTTTGCTATAAACGATGCACGCAATGTGCGTCTCGGTGAGAATATCACACTTGCTACAGGTGCAGATATAGCCAATAGAACACGTAATAACATATTGTCAGGTACATGGGATGATAATTACTATCGTTCTGATGGTACCGATTCGGTTGCTATACATACGAATACGGATATACCACAGATCATCGGTACATATCTGTGGCCGTCTTATATAGGTGGTTCAGGAGCATTTGATAATACAAGTGCGACACGACCTGATAAAGTATTGATGAATTATGTGAGAGATACCTCGCAATATCAATACGGTGGTCAAGGTTATTCTGCCAGATCAACTAATATATATATACCTACAGGTACAGATGTTATACTTGATGGATCAAATACATACAATCTGAATACGTTTGGTGGAGATACTTTTATCAATTTATATGATATCTATGCTATGATCAAAGCATGGAAAGCACTTGGTGGTGAAAATGTGTCTGCTGACTTTATGAATCTCGAAGCCGGTAATAGAGGTCTTATATTTATGTATCCCATTGAGACTTATGTGAATACTGAATTACGTGAAGGTGTTACATTCATATCAAACGGATATTTTAACATACCTCTTTCAGGCACATCACCGAACTATACAGAACCACCTGATCCTGCTGAATTTCCACTTGATTATGGTGAAGACTTCAAATACAATTATGTTTATTCCACAGAAAATGAATTACAAAGATCATTTCCTGTACCTATAAGTGGAGTACCGAACACCATTCATCCAATGCGTATATGGGCATCAAATAATAAGATCCTTGGTGAACGAGCTGATTCTTGGAGAACATTTGAACCTGATAAGTACATAGATATTCAAGGTGATCTCGGTGAGATAAGACAATCTCTTACTGTAAACAATAGAGTGATCGTTTGGCAGAAAAGAGGTTTCGGTATTGCTGCTGTCAACGAAAGATCTGTTATAAATGATGCTAATGGTAACGGTATCATCTTGGGTCAATCAGGTGTACTACCGAGATTCGATTATATCTCTCGTCAAGTTGGTGGATGGAATCAATCTGCATTTGCTGTATCACCACAATCAGTTCTCTTTTGGGATCAAAAGAATGGTGGTATATATCTCTTTGGAGAAGGTCTTTCTGACATATCAGAAGGTCGTCTGAGATCTACAATATACAATGCTACTCGCAATGGTATATTAAATGGAGATAACCCTTTTTATTCACCTGATATAATCAAAGGGTGTGCTTTCACATTTGATCCTGTGAATAAAGAATTCCTTATGACATTTCATACTGATACAGATGGACCACCTGTCAATGGTCAATCACAACTACCACGTCAATCAGGATTTACAATAGCATATAACCCAGAATTAAATGCATTCACGAGCTATATGAGTTTCAAACCATCATTCTATATCAATGATAGAACGAGGTTAATATCATCAGATCGTAATGATTGTCGCAATCTCTTTATGCATGATATTGGTGATTATGGAGTATTTTATGATAACGCACCCGCACCATCTTACTTTAGAATAATTGTCAACTCAGATTCAGAGTTCCCTAAAGTGTTTGATAACATTGAATGGCTCACTGAGGTATGGGATGGTTCTACTGAGATAACTGACCGAACATATACTAATCTCTTAATAACCACTCCGTATCAATCAACAGGTAACGTAAGTAATTTCACCCGTATGCTCAGACAATGGAAATACGCTATAGGTTATCTACCTAATACAAAAGAACGTATAAGAGCACATCATTGTAAACAAAGATTCTTGTTTGATAACGCTGATAACTATAAGTTGATTGCACATAATATAATCAACTACTATAGACCGTTTAGACAATAGTGTTAAAAATTAACACTTGACAACGCTTATCGTTTAATTTATTTTTGTATCATGGGTAAAACATGGTCATATGCTAAAGGTGGTCCTACAGATCCACCTAAAAAGATACCTGTTTCGGGTTATCGTAGACCTGATGGACTTTGGGAAATGCCTAATGGTGAAACATATGCAAACCCCGAACCATTTGTACTTAAAGAAGAAAGATATACAGCAGGTAATTATCCTGCTGTAAATGGTAAAGTACCTATAGGTCGTAAATATATTGTCTATAATGATCCTACTAAACAAGATGGTTGGCAAGAATTTGCTGATGGTGGGCCTGTGGATCCAAAGAAAACGCCTGAATACAAAGACCACTGGATATTTGGAAGGTACAGGAACCCCGCTTTGGACACAGTGACAGAGAATAATATAGAATATCTGCCGGTGGCCGGTATAGTGACAGGGGCGAATGACTTATTGGATAGTTATGCTGCTCTGACAGATGCACCTTCAATAAAGAACACGGTGAAAGCAGGATTAGAAACATTGGGTTATTTAGGCCCCAAACTGATCGTCAAGGCAGCAGCACCGGGAATGAAGTATATGACACGTACTTCAAAGTATCCTTTAGGCGTGGTGGGCGATGTACTATCAGATGATAGGGTCATGAACAGGAGTGCAAAGAGGACCCCAGAACAGGAAAAAGCAATTTCTCGCGGTTTGCAGAATGCGGGACCGAAATATGGTACAGGCGGCCCTATAAAGCCTCCTAAGAATGAACCTATCTATGTGACTGATCCTAAGGATCCGAGGTTGACAGCGTATAATGATAGTTTGAGTTTATATAATTATAATAACGATAGACTACAAAAGCTATTAAAATTAAATAAAGACGTAGGAGCTGAAAATAAAATTGAATATTCTAAATCTTTACCTAAAGATGTATATAATTCTGCTAAAACAATTACTCAGGGCGTACCAAAAGGAATGTATAAAAAACAAGGTGTGATTTTTGAATCTTTAGAACATTATCAAATTGACCCTATAAATTCTTGGAAACTTATTCAATTATATGATAAATATAAAGCTCCTTCTTTTATTAAAAAAATGGGGTTGTTTAATGATAAAAGTCAAGCATTAGTAGATTATGGATTAGTCTATAAAAAACCAACTCAACCTGTAGCTCTAAAAGAAGAAAAAGAAAAAATAAATAAACCTATTTCTACTACTAACTTTGATTATAAAAAACCTACACAACCAGTACTCCTCGAAAAGAATACTTCTATCCAAACAAAACAACCTTCAATAGAACCTCTTCAACTACAAGATGAACAACTTCAACCAAGACAAGTTGATCTGTCTATAACATACCCAAAAGCAATCAATACCTATTCAGCAGCAGGTTATCCTATGGTCGGTGGAAAAAATGTACCGAGTGGAAGAATACACGATGGTAAAACATGGTCAATAATTGAATAATGAAACTTAAAGATTCAGACGGTAATATAGTTACCGTACCAAAGAAACATAGAGCAGCTATAAAAGCTCTTATGGATGCTGAAGATCATGATGGTGTTACAAAGATGCTATCAGATATCGGTAAGATAAAAGATGATCTATCTCATATGGAGAATGTAAAGGATTTCAAAGGACCTTCACATGAAGCAGGTGGAATAGCTTATACAGAAGATGCTGAAGTTCAAGGTAATGAATTTGCTTATGACTTCGGTAAAGAGATGGGGGAATATATATTCCCTGATCCAAAAGACAGTGAAATAGGTGCTGCTGCTCGCAAACGTGTCAAACTGCGTGAGAAACGTAAAGACGATCGTATCAGCAATGATAGTATGAAATCAGAACTGTCTGCACTTGCTCAATTGAATGAACTCGATAGGTTCACAAAAGGTTCTGCTACACAGAATCCTTCTCTATATGCTAAAGGTGGATTGAGAAGAATGTATGCTGAAGGTGGTATTCCGATGATGGATCCTAAAGTACCCACATTTGATAATAACATACTTGCAGATCCTCAATTGACACCACAAAACGTACCTGATTCTCAAACAGAAGTCGGTACTGCAAATAGATATTCAAACGCATCTTCTGCAATGGGTTATGCTACTCAAGCAGCACAATTTGCTGGTGGTATAACAGGTTCAACACTTGATACATCACATCAGATACCCGAAAGTCAAGCACTATCTGCACCAATGGATTCAGTGATGTCAGCAATCCCTGTTGTAGGTCAATATTACCAACTCGGTAATGCTATCAACACTCCTATCAAACATTGGCAATCTGATGCCCGTGGTAGAGGAGCTAAAGGCGAAGCGACTGCTGCTGCTACAATGAGTGGTATGATCGATCCTATGGATGGATGGTCACAGAATGCTCAAGCTTATGAAGATGGTGTGATAAGTGAATCAGAAGCTGCGACTAATCTTGTAGCTCAATTTTTTCTACCGGGATTTGCAAATAATGCGGTAGCAGAAGCTTACGATAAAAAAGCTAAATCCGATATGCTTGCGGCAGGTATGAATAAAAGATATTCAGATAGAAGTTCAAATATGACAGACTCATTCTCTTATGGAGATAGGGGATTTGGCGGTAAAAACAGATATGCATCTGGTGGGTATCGTAAAAAATATACAGATGGTGGGCCATACGATGTTCCAACAGAAAAAGAGTGGTTGAAATTAAACGCATGGAATGATCCTCTTGATGAAGATCCTGTATGGAACGGTGATACAAGCGAATTGAATAGAGTAACAGATGATTATATTTATGGTATGTACTCAACAGAACCTGAATTTCAGGGACCACCTGTTGATACTAATCAACAACGACAGCAATATATCAACATAGGTAAATCAATTGCTGGTGGAGTTACCAATAATCTTGGTAATTTTGCACTTCTTGGTAAAGGTGATAGTTACGATAGTGTATCATATCCAACCATGACACCTGAGTTGATCAGTAATGAGTTGGGTCTGCGCGAATCAAGAGATATGTTCGGTACAGCAATGGAACAAGCAAAGAACAGTGGTAAACTTGATATAAATACTCTTGCTGTACTTGGTAGTCAAGGTTCAAAAGCGGCAAGTGGTATAAGAGAAAGTGTTAACAATCTTAACACACAGACCAAGAATGCTGCTAAACAATTCAATATACAGACTACAATGCAGGGTATGCAAGATACCGCTGCTAATAAAGGTACTGCACAGAGCATCTATTATGATAACCTCAAAGAGATAGGTAAGAACATTGCAGGATCATCTCTTGAATATAATACACTTGAGAATCAACAGAGACAGATGGGTTATGATGAGATGCTAAAGAAGTATCTCATGCGTACATTTGATAGTGTAAAATACGAACAATAATGGGTTTTAACAGATTTACAAGAATAACTCCAAGAGAGTATCAGCAGACCATAGGGGATTATACAAGATTTCCTTTTCAGGAGATGTATGCTCTTGCCAAAGAGAATCAGAACAGACAGGATCAGATTGATGATGCTCTTGGTAAACTTCAAGCATCTGAATTCAAACACGGTCCTCGTACTGTAGATGCAATAAATGCTTTTAAGCAAGACTGGTTATCTAAAATAGCATCAGCAGCAGAAGAATTTGCAAAAAATCCGAATGATATTCGTTCTGCAAAACGAAAGATTGCTGAATTAAATGCTTACAAAATGAATGACCCCCGTGTTAAAATTGCAGAAGAAGATGCACCCTATCAAACTGTATTTGCAAATCAACAGTTAGATCCTTTATATAAAATCAGTAAATTTCATAACCCTGATATAATAGATCCAACAACAGGTAGAGCAATTCAGTTTGATCCAAATAATTTACCATCGAATATTGATCCATCAACACATTACGGGATGTATAGTGATCCCGGAATATCTTCGGCAGCAAAAGATGTTATTGAACGAATTCGTCCTGAATACTTTAATGAAGGTTGGACTTTTCATAAAGAGCCTACCGCAGATGATCCCGAAAAAGGTTATTACATAAGTAGTTCAGGAGAAAAAATGACCGCAAAGGCATTTAATGATAAGATAAAAAATTATATAAGTAATATTCTTTCGCAAAACCCTAATGTTGCTGAGGTGGCTTCAATAAGTCCCGAAGCAGCACAGTACTATAATGCACGTAGAAATCAAAATCCTTCATATAATCGTGAATCATTTGAAAATGATATAATCAATTATGCAACATTAGGTGTTTATGAGAAAGGAACACAACAAATGAAAAATGACGGATCTACAAGTAAATCAAAAGCAAAAAAAGAAGAAGTTGAAAAAGGTTTCTTAGACAATCGTTATGTTGTCACAAGTCAAGTATTTAACGAACCACAAACTGAAGTAGGTAAAAGAGTTGTTGAATCAGAGATACCTGTTGTTGACATAAGAAGAGATTATGCATCCAATGGATTTGATATAGCAGATCCTAAAAACAAAGAGATCATTGAACAGATTTATACTCCTGAATTTTTTAATTATGATACAGGCGTTAAAACAAATGTTGTTAAAGGATTAAGAGAAGAGATACGATCTAATATGATAAACCCCACAATAGTAGAAGGTGGTGTTAAAAAACTTAAATATTCAAATCAAGAACTTGATCATATGGCTGAAATAAGAGCCGATGAGATTCTAAATAACGAAATTAAAATAGCAATATCTGCCGAAAACGCTTTTAATAATCTTACAGAGCAGGGAAAAATTCCTAAAGGTTTTGATTATAATAATGGGGAAATAACTGTAAGTCATGATATAAGAAAACAACAAGATGAATATATAACAAATACTACAAATAGTAATATCAGTGATTATATTGAAAGAAAAATACTGTATGGAAACACTGCGTTTAATAAAATGTCAGCTGTAGATAAAGTTGCATTTTTAAAAACTAAACTACCAACATTATATGCAATTACAAAAAGACATAATTTTGTTGATTATTTTACTGATACTGAAACAGGTGAACTTGCTAACAACACATTTGAAATAGATTATAAAAAACTATCGGATGATAAGATCCTTATTAAAGTTTGTTCTGAATTAGGTATTTCAAAAAATTATATGGTAGAACTAATAAAACAAAATCAAAATGCAGCAAATGATTATTTTGAAAAGACCAATATCGAACCTGTAATAAATGCCTTTAATTCTGAAAAGAACGAATCCATACGTTCTCTATATAAAGAACGTCATTACTATGCAGACTCATTTATTTTAAATACAGGTTCGGAATCAGAGGGTGGAAGAACATCTGATAACAGAATAAAAAATGCTGCAAAAGGTATTGCTGATATGGGTGTTCCGTTATATGTAAAAGGTGTAAAATATGAGACCACTGATGACAAAAGTAAAATACTTAAAGAATTAAATGTATCCAATACTGCAAAACCAGATGATGTTGGTTTCGCAGGAGCATCGTTTGAACCCGTTGCTTTTCGTAAAACACCTGATGGAAAATGGGTCATATCAGGTCCAATGGTAAAAGAGATACGAGATAATAAAACCAATAAAACCGTTACTCTCAAATCGGAACCTGTTGAATTTGAAGCTGATGCTTTGATCAATGCCGAATTAACGGATAATGAAAAAGTTCAAATGATGAAGCATGACCACTATATAGATATAATGTGGGGAATGCCGGAAAAGGCTGAACATAATATTAAACAGAATGTCAATATAAAAAGATCAGGAGATACATACGATATTTCTGGTGAATTTTGGGTACAGAATCCTACAACAGGTGAATATATTAAAAAGCATCAAACATTTGAAGGAAAACGTATTGGTGAGACATCAATGATGCTTGTTAAACAAGACATCATAGATCAACACATGTCAAGTGTTGGAGCAGATAATGTATCATCCCGCGATCACGGTCTTTTTCAAATAAATGATAAATATATGGGATCTGAAAAATCTCAAAAAGATCTTTGGGGAAAATACATTTCTCCTGATAAAATGACACCTGAACAAAACATTGAATTAGCCGCCAAAGGTTTTGATAAATTTGGTAATACTCATTGGCACGCAACTGATCCTCAAAACCCTTCTTATAAAAACTTCGAAAAAATCAAATCAATTGTAGAAAATAATTCATCATCATTAACACCTTATTCGGTCTGGTTAAAGCTGAATCAAGAAGGTATTGATATAAATAAATCATACATTGAAAAAATAAAAAATGAATTTGGTACCGATGATTATTATGATAAGAGATCTGGTGTATCTTTGCCGAAGTGGTTATATGCCATTGCTATGATGTATGCAGAATCAGGTGGTAATCCTGATGCAGTAAATGATAATACAAGTAAATGAGTGTTTTTCTTGACAACAATAATCTCCCGTTAAAACACGAACCGGAGATACTCGATCCTTTTTCTTTAAGTACACCTAAGAAAGTCGTAACTCCTGCGGTTGCAACACATTCATTCGATATGGGTGAAGTTGATTTTAATGATATCAACGCACCTTTGTATCCATCTATGAGTCCTCAATATCAAGCTGCTGCTGAACAAAGTACACCAGAATTGTTTGGTAAGTTCATGGCAAGAGCCGCTGGTGAAATAGCTTTCGGTACTGTTGAAGGTCTTTCATATCTTGCTGATATTGAACAACATGTTAATCTACTTAAAGGTGCTGAGGTGGAATATTCCAACTGGCTCGGTGATCTTATGAAGCAAGGTAAAGAAGCTGTCAATGAAGGTGTCGGTAATGTATATCTTACAAGAGCAGGTGAACTCGGTGGTATTGGTCTTGCTCAACTTGGTGATGGTAGTTGGTGGGTAGAGAACGCTCCTTCTATTGCAAGTGCTTTTTCTCTGATGATACCTTCCGCAGGTGTTGCACGTCTCGGTAGTCTTGCTGGTAAAGCAATTCGTGGAAGTAAACTGTTGAACACTCTTAATAAAGGAGAAGAGGCTGTAAGTGCATTCAGAACAATTGTCAACAGCGAGAAAGCATCTCGTTTCGGTAATGCTCTTGTAGGTGGTGTTGCAAGCCGCTACATGGAGAATACTATGGAAGCTTCTCAAGCGTTTGAATCAACATATGCTCAAGCTATTGCTAAAGGTATGTCTGATGAACAAGCTAAAGCAGCAGCAGGTGAAGCAGCATCAGGTACTTTCAAATGGAATACAATGTTGGTTGCGATGGATATTGCGCAACACATGTCTTTGTTGAAAGGTCCTATGTCAGTGAGTACCAAAATGGGTCTTCAGAATAAACTGATGAAATCATTGGGTACTGTTGGTGGTAATGCTGTCGGTGAAGCTTTTGAAGAAGGTTATCAATACATCGCTCAAGAAGAGAATACTAAAAAAGCATTAGGTGAAATAGGCCCCTACTCGTTTGCTGAAAGAACTGCTGAGTATCTCAAAGATCCTGAGATGCATAAATCAATGTTCTTAGGTGCAATAGGCGGTGCTGCAATGAGTAGTTTCTCTGAAGCTACAGGTATGGTCAATCAACTATCTGGTGAGAAAATGCTCAAACAGATAGCTGCTGAGAATAAAGGTAACATTCAAGAAGCACGTAATATGAAAGGTGAGATGTTTCTCAGATCCTTTCTGTCACACGCTGCTCAAGGTAAAATTGATGAGTTTGAGAGACTTCATGCTGATATATCAAATATGAGTGATGAGGAACTCAATGCACAATTCACGGGTTCTCCCGAAGAAAAGAAACAACAGATTGCTGATTTCAGAAAGAATGGTGAAACATTCAATCAGGATATGCAATTTCTTAAACAAGAGTATGCTCAGATATATGATGATGCTACTCTTGATAATGATCAACGTCAGATAAAACTCGGTGCTGTATATCAGCAAAGAGTAACTGCACGTACAAAAAATGAGATCAACGAACGTCTCACCAAACTGAGAACAGACGCTCAACAGGAACATTCTGTTGAAACCGTTGATCTTATGGAGCATAGAGCAAAAGTAGCTATACTCAAAGCAAAACAAAGATCTCTTAAAGAGGATTATAAAGATGTTATTTTCTCAGACGCTATTAATAAAGTATTTGATAAAGAGATATCTGAATCAGAAGAGAAGATCAAAGAACTTGAAAAACAAGGTGTAAAATCAGGTATACCATCAAACCATCGAGAATATCTGAAGACTTTGAGCGAGTCTTTCGATAATCTTGAGATGAGTACTTATGTTCAAGAGTATCTGAAAAAGGTTGCTACCAAAAAAGGTATGCAGGATATCATTGATGGTCAGAACGAACTGAACAGACTCGCTGTTGTACAAGCAGCTAAAGATCCCAAAGCTACAAGAGAATCGGTTGATAACATATTGACAAAAGCTGATGAGAAGACCGCTCGTGAAATAAAGAATGAATATAACACACGTCATGCAAACTTCAAACCATCAGGTAATGTTGAAGCTGATATGAACGCTTATTTCAGTGATCCTATCAGAATGTCATTCAGGCTGAAAGAGATCGCTGATACATATGGTATAGATACTTCATCTATTAAAACACCTGAAGATCTTCGCTCATTATATGAAAATGATGAGAAGTTCAGAGAGGTGATGAACAATCAATTCAGAACAATATCACCAGTGATCACTTCTGAACAACCTGAACCTAATAAATTAGAAGAAGAGTTCATTCCTTTTATTTCAGACTATACTGTACCGACTACCGTTTTTGAAACAACTGATTTTTCAAATCCCGGTTTTTCTGGTAAAGCTCGTATTGAAAGAAAAATATCAGATATTGAAAACAAAATTCAAAAGCTCAGAAACATTAATGTTTCGGAACAAGACAGATTGACTTTTTTGAACACAATACTCAATGAATCAATTGATTCAGCGGTATCTAACATTAAAGGTGTTGAAAAACAAGTTACGGTTCTTCAATCAATTATCAAATCAAATACTTCTAAAAAAACAGAGAGGGGTATTCAAACAAAACAATCCATAGAGGATCTTAAGCAGCAAATCCGAAATGAATTTAAAACAGCAAATGATATTCAAAATAGAATACAGGAATTAAAATATGATCAACAGCTTCTTGAGATACAAATTAAAGATCTAAATAAACAGAAATCATACTACATAAGTATGATGAAAGACCCTCACTTTGAAAAGTATAATAATGCAGAGTTGAGAAGTAAAATAAGTAAACTAAACAAAAAAATATCCACTCTTGAGAAAT
>ERZ724522.174-NODE-174-length-40967-cov-29.742007_pt1 | contig 40967 bp, 60 predicted proteins | sample MGYA00376055_ERZ724522 | MGnify/ENA primary metagenome ERZ724522 (study PRJEB28724, sample SAMN07190884) | wastewater metagenome | isolation source: effluent of sewage treatment plant in Hong Hong | place: Hong Kong | collected 2016-03-17 ... | reverse complement strand
AGATTATGGGATACAAGCGTAAGAGGATCAATTTTTTCAAGATGCTCTCCCTTGACCCTGGCGCCGGCGTCGCCCGCGGTGCTAGGCCACCCCCCCTCCCCCTCGACGTCGATCGATCGCTCGCCGGCGCTCCGCTGCTGTCTTCACTCGGTGGCAGGGTTCGGCGTGGATGGGTCGGAGGTTGTCGTCGGTGTCTGGTCCTCCTTCGGCGAGGGGGATCACGTGGTCGACTTGGTCGGCGTAGGGGAGGAGGCACACGTGGCAGATGCCGCGGTGTCGTCTGAGGATTCTCGTCCGGCGTCGTGCTTCTTCGCTGCTGCTGGTCGTGAGGCCGTTCGCTCGGCGTCGGGCCTTGCTGTCTTGCCAGGGGCGGGGGTCGGGGTGGGAGGGGCAGGGGCGGAGTTCGGGGCAGCCGGTGATCCTGCATGGATAGGCGGGTGAGTGTGGCACGCTGGGAGTTTTCCACAGGTGGGCGAAGGTCTGGCGGTTGGGTCTTGCGGAGTCCTTGACGACCTGGGTATGCTCCCCGTCGTGGAGGGGAGCTCCCGGGCCGAGAGATCCGACCGACGAGACCTTCGAGGTTCGTAAGTGTCGGGGTTGTCCACAGGGGATGCGTTACCCTGGGGACATGGAAGCCGGTCGAGCTGTTGTGACTCGGGATGGCGGCGCCGTGATCTTGGACGTCGTCGAGATCGAGGGCGTCCTCGTGGATTGCGCCACGGGGGATGCTGTCGATCTCGTGTCGCTGGTGGTGGTGACGGGTCTCGATCCGCTCGGGCCGGTGCTGGTCGGCGCGGCGTGAGCTCGGAGCGGGAGCGGTTCCCCTACTGCGGCGGGCTGGCCGGCGTGGTGGTGCAGGGCGTGGTGGTGCTGGTGGTCGTGCTCGTGGTGGTGCTGGTCTCGTGAGGGTGGCCGGGGCGATCATGGCGGCGAGGCGGGCGGATCGCCGGCGGGAGATGGCCGAGCTCTATCGTTCGTGCTCGTCGAGGACCGTGATCGGCTGCTGGCCCCTACTGGGCAGAGTGATGTGCAGCAAGACGGCGTCGGAACGGGCATCGCGGATGACGTCGTCTGGAAGGACCCCCGGCGCGGTCGCTGTCGGATGGTCGGGGTGGGTGAGTTGGTCGTTGTTCACGCGGCCATACCTTTCGGTAGTTGAGGTAGGCCGCTCGGTGGCTGTACGGTTTCAGCGCCAACTAGAAATCGGACAGGTCTTCACGGCCAGGTCTGTTGTCTCACGAAACGGGGTCCCTTCCGGGTGGCCCCGTTTCGCTGTTTTCATCTTCGCGCGGTTCGCGTGCGTGGTGGGGCTGGTCGATCTGCGGGTGTGGTGGGCTGGGGCGGCCGGGGTCGTCGTTGTGAGGGCGCGCCGGATCCTCGGGCTCGTGGTGGCGGCCGGCGTCGGGGTCCTCGTGGAATGGGATCGGCGCGCCTGGTCGCGCACGATCGCCGAGCTCGAAGGGGTCGAGCTCGGGCGCGTGCGTCCTGCTGCTGGGCGGGCTATGTCACGTGCTGCAGCGAGGGCAGTACGGAGAGGGCCGGTCGTCGGCGGGCTGCTGCTCGATCGTCCATCCGAGGCGGTCGAGGGCGGCCGAGAGTAGCCGCGCTGGTGCTGTCTCGGCGCCGGCGAGATGGAGGCCGGCGGCGCACGTCGGGGAGCTGCAGCGGACGTTGGGCGCCGGCGGGGGTGCTCACTGGTCCTCGGTGGGGCCTGGTAGGGGGAGGAGCTCCCCGTCGAGCCACGCTCGGCCGAGGGCGGTCGGGCGGAGTGCTCGGGAGTCTGGCACACGGGCGTAGCCGGGTTTCCCTATCCGGTGGAGGGCGCCGAGCGCGACGAGCTCGTAGAGGACGTTCTCGATCGTCTTCATCGGGTAGGCGCCTTCCTCGGCGAAGCGGCCGGCCAGTTCGAGCCACGGGACGGGCTCTTCGGACTCGTAGACGTAGCCGAGGAGGCCGGTCACGAGGTCGGGGGGCCGCCGGTGGAGGGGGCCGAGGGGGTGCGGGGTGTCAGTCATCGAAGAGCACCGAGTACTCGGGTTCGGGCTGGCCGAGGTCGGCGGGCCACGTGATCCCGCGGGCCATTGCGGCGCGCATGAGGACCTCCGTCGGCCGGTCGAGCTCGCCGGGCTCGTACATGGTGTCGCGGGTGCATGCGGTGTTCTGGTCGTTCCTGCAGCACGGTACGAGGGCGCCGTCGGTGATGATCCGGTGGGAGGCGAGGTCCACGAGGAGGCTGGTCGCGTGGTCTCCGTCGGTGCAGAGGATCGGGCAGAGCGGGAGGCCTTCGGTCGAGACCCACACGGCGAAGAGCGGTTCGGTCACGTGAGCGCCTCGCCACACTGGTCGCACCTCCACAGGTCTTCCCCGACATACATGTGTGAGTCGTGGTAACACCTGTCGACAATCTCGTCGGCCCACATGCGCGTGTGCTCGTCGAAGTCACTCATCGTTCAGTCCTTCCATGTCGTCCATGCGGCAGCCGACCTTCATCGCGCCCGATCACGACAGTTCGAACGCCTCAGCGCACTCTGAGGTGCAGAACCGTCCCGCTCGTGAGCGGACTACGACCAAGGGCGAGCCGCAGTTGTCACACACCTCGTTCACCACACGGTCGTCAACGCCGTGACGCTGCTCTAGCACCGCGGCTAGGTGTTCTCTCTCGTGAGGTTGGTTCCATCTCTCCCTCGGGACGTTGGTTGACACGGTCATGTGAACAGCACCTCCTGGGCGCATCGCCTGGCAGCCTTCTCGCAGTACTCCTCGTCGAGCTCGACGCCGATTGCCTTCAACCCGAGGTCCTTCGCAGCGCGAAGCGTCGAGCCAGAACCCATGAATGGGTCGACGATCACGGCGTCGGGCGCACACGAGTACCGGAGGATCGGCGTGAGCACCTCGAGCGGCTTCTGTGTCGGATGCAGCGTGGTCCTGGCGTCGCCGGGGTCACCAGGGATGACGGTCAGCATGAGCCGAGTCCCGTCGTCCTGGTAGGACCCGCCTGCCATCGGGCGGACCTTGCTGCCGTCGTCGACGCTGCCGTTGCGAGTTGCCTTCACCGTCCATGGGACCGTCTTCGGCACCCGCGGTGGCGTCAGTGGGAGATCGCCCCACGCCCCCCGGTACCAGTGAGTCACCAGCTCGTGGGATCGGTTGAACCTGTCGTTCATCACCCCGCGGCCTCGCGGCTTCGACCAGACGATGTCCTGGGCGAGCTTCCACGCTGCGAAGTCGTCGCGGCGGTCGAGGAACATGCGGGTCGACCCGAAGCACCACAACTGATGGATCGTGCCGCTCAACTCGGCCACCATCTGCGGCCACCCGACGGGCCACCGGTCCCACGCAAGCGACGTCTCACCGTACGGCGGATCGGTCACCATCACGTCGCTGGCATGCCACACGTCGGCCAGCTCGAGACAGTTCCCGTGGTAAATCGTCACGTGATCGTCGGAGTAGTAAGGCTCGATCATGGTAGAGATTCTTCCATCTCAGTCAGCGGGCGGTTCATGGGTGCGGGACCTTCGCGAGGGTGAGCTGCGCGGCCTCGGCGGCGGGCCAGCGGTTCGCGGCGGTGTGCTCGACGATGGCGCGCTGCAGGGCGAGGCGGATCACGCGCCAGTCGTCGGGGGTGAGGTCCGTGGTCGAGCTCGGGAACGGCCTCGGAGGGCCTCCGAGGCCTCTCGGCGTGGTGAGGCGGGCGAGGAGCCGGCGGAGCGGTCCTCGGCGGCGCTGGGGTGTGCTGGTGGTCATGGTGGGGCCTTTCGGGGTGCTGGTGGTGGTGGAGGAGGTCGGGAGCTCGAGGGCGAGCTGCAGGGGCGCCGGCGGGGCGGGGAACAGGGCGAGCTGCATCAGACGAGCTCTAGCACGTGGACGGGGAGCTGGGAGAAGACGTAGAGGCGGCCTCCGGAGGAGCACGAGGCGCCGGGGTGCTCGGTCGTCCATTGCCAGAACGGGCCGAACTCCTCGATCGTGAGCATCAGCTCCCCGTAGTCGATCGCCTGGGCCACGAGGCGGCAGAGAAGGTCGGAGGTCACGGGAAGGGCCTCTCGTTGTGCTGGTCGTCGAGCTGGTCGTGGTGGTGGCCGACGAGCTCGCCGGCCTCGTGCTCGCGCTTGTCGAGCTCCTCGATCACGTCGTCGTAGTCGGCGTCGGTGAGGTAGGGCTCGGAGAACTCGGAGAGGAGCTCTTCGAGGCGGGCGGAGCTGTACCGGCGCCACCCGGCGGGGAGCTGGGAGGGCTGGTCAGGTTCGTACTCGGCGGTCATGCTGAGGTCCTTTCGAGAAGGTCGGTACGGGCGAGGCGGGCGATCCGTCCGCGCTGCTCGCCGATCCCGCGGGAGCCGGCGAGGGGCTGCACGAGGCCGGGGATCGAGCGGGCGAGCTCGGCGGAGTAGGCGGCGGGGCAGAGCGAGACGACTCGGACGTCGTCGGCGAGGAGGCCGAGGCGGGCGGCCTGGTGGTCGAGCTTGCCGGGGGTCGAGACGATCGAGTCCTTGTCGGTGATCTTCTTCTCGTAGTCGGGGCAGAGATCCGAGAGGCGGAGGAGTCCGTAGCACGCGGAGAGGATCAGCACCCGGTCGGCGCCGAGGCGTTCGGCGTGGTGGCGGGCGTAGCGGTGGAACTGGCCGGTGTACCGCTCGCCGGCGGTGAAGAGCTCGCCGGCCTCGTTGCGGAGGCCGGGGGCCTTCTCTCCGCTGCAGGGGATCACGACCACGAGCTCGGGGCGGACGTCGTCGAGGGAGAGCTGGACTCCGCCGGTCACGTGTGCGAGCTCGAAGAGGGGGAGCTGGGCGATCACGAGCGGAGCGCGTCGATCCGTGCGGCGATCCGGGCGTCGTCGGCGGTCCACAGGAAGGCGGGCGCCTCGACGGGAGCGGGGAGGTACGGGGTCGCGGTGCGGCGTGCGGCGAGGACCGGGCAGTAGCCGGCGAGGAAGGCGGCGTCGGGGCCGAGGTTCCCGGCGTCGCGCAGGTGGTGGTCGGTGAGGCGGGTCGCGCTGCAGTGCGGGCAGGGGTGCGGCGAGGAGCGCGGGACGGAGCGGCGGTCGGTGGCGTTCACAGGGTCACCGCGACGGCCAGAGCGGCGATCGTTTCGGTCATGTCTCCACTATCGGGCGTCTAAGTAGGGAACTCAATCCCTACGGCCTCTTCTTGACCAACTCTTGACGGAAGCACGGTCAGGAGCACGTGCCACGCGAGACGCGGCGGGACCGCGTTCCCGACCTGCTCGAACTGGCGGGTCTTGGTTCCCTGGACCGGGTAGTCGGGGCGGAAGCTCTGCAGGATGAGGGCGTCGCGGATGGTGATGTGTATCGCGTTCGCCGACTGCTCGCCGGGTTCGTGGTGGCCTCCGGGCTGGAAGACCCGCGGGTCTCCCATCAGCGTTGTTGCCGGCCGATCGTGCGGCCATTCGTCTGTGATGTGCCACTGCCCCCCGGACTTCACGGTGAGCGTTGGCGCGGGTTCGGCGTCGGCGTCGATCTTCTGAGCATCGGCGCGACCTCCTTCCGGCCAGCGGCGGCCGGTGTTCACCCATCGGCCCGCGGCGCGCTCTGCGTCAAGCCCGCGGCGCGCTCCGGACCCTCCCACCACGCTTGCTCCTCCGCCTTTCGTTCCGGGCGCGTAACAGTAGGCCGAGCGATCGGTCATCCTCCAGCCGAGTGCGTCGGCCATCGTGACCCACGGGTGCAGCTCCCCGAAGAGCGACGGGGTCGGCGCCCGGTCGTGTGTTGCCTCCGGGGGTTGTACCGTGCGCGCACGTGACGCGATGAGAATCGCACGCCGACGGGTTTGTGGCACTCCGTAGTCGGCGGCGTTGAGGATCCCGGTCCACGTGCTGTACCCGCGCTCCCGGAGGAGATCGGCGTAGGCCTGCCAGATGGGAAGCACGGCCGGGACCTGTTCGAGAGCGATCCACTCCGGGGTGAGATGTTCGAGCCAGCGGCCGAGGTCCACTATCAGCCACACGCGAGGGTCGGGATCGGCGCGGTCGGTCCATCGGCGGGCGCGGATCGAGTCGAGAAGCTCGGGGATCACGTCGCGGGCGGCGCCTTTCCCGGCCGAGGAGAAGGCCTGGCACGGTGGAGAGGCGATCAGTCCCTCGAGGCCGAGGTACTGGCGTTCGTCGATCGTCGAGACGTCGGCCTGCAGCGTGCGGTGGCCTGCAGCGGTCCGGGTCTTGCACGCGTTCGGCTCGTATTCGATGCCGATCTCGTCGGCGCTCCGGCCGAGGAGGCGGAGCGCTTCGCTCCATCCTCCGGGGCCGGCGAAGAGGTCCACGATCTCACCCATCGATCTCTGCTCCGGCTTCGTCCAGCTCGGGCGCGGGCTCGGGAAAGTCGAGGTCGAGGACGTCGGCGGAGAAGGTCTCGGCGAAGAGCGTCGGCGCGGCCTCGACCGCGGCCATCCGCCGGCGGGCGATCTCGGCGTAGCTCGCCATCTTCTCCACTCCGAGGAAGCGGCGGCCTTCCATCAGTGCGCCGACTCCGGTTGTCCCGCTCCCGGCGAACGGGTCGAAGATCAGCTCACCCGGGAGGCAGATGTGGGAGAGCTGGCGCATGAGCTCGGTCGGCTTGCCGGTGATGTGGTGCTTGTCGGCCTGGTTCACGGGAGCGTGGCCTGCGTCCCGGTGAGGACGTACTTGTTGGTGGTCGAGGCCATCCGGTCGCCGCGGGTGAATCCGCCGGAGGAGTAGGGCGGGTCCGTGATGACGGCGGCCACCGCGGCGTCGGGGATCCGTTGCATCACTCCGAGGGACTCTCCCTCGAAGAGCTGCCAGCGTTCGCCGGAGTCGAGCTCGACGGCGCGGGAGCCGGGGAGCACGATCGAGAGGGGCGGGGTCGGGTCGGTGGTCATGCGGAGGTCTCTTCCTGTTCGGTGATGTTGCGGGCGTTGCGCGGTTGGGTCTTCACTCCGTAGACGAGCTCGGGGCGGCCGGCGTAGATATCGGTGGCGATCCCGTGGCGGCCGAGCTCGGCGGCCACCCGGGGGACGGTCCCGCTCCCTCCGAAGGGATCGAAGACGACGTCTCCGGGGAGCGTGGTCGGGAGTATGCAGCGGCGGGCGAGCTCGTCGGGGAACGGGGCGAGATGCGGATCCCCGTCGCCGCCGGGCGGGAAGTGCCACACGGAGCCGGTCTCGACGAGGCCGGAGGGGTACCACTTCGGGCGGGAGTCCGTCGCCTTCCTCGATCGCTCCCACGGGGTGAGGAGGTAGATCATCTCGTGGGACCATCGCGGCCGGCGGACGTGGCGGAGGGACTCGGGGGACTCTCGGCCTTTGTCCCACACGATCGGGAGGCGGAGGCGCCACCCGCGGCGCATGAGCTCGTGCAGCACGTGGCCGGGGACGTCGAGGTAGCTCGCCTCGGGGAAGGCGCCATCGCGGAAGCGGCCGGGGTCTCCGCCGGCGAGGGCGGCCTCGCGGTTCGCCTTCGCCCAATCTCCGCCGGCGCCTCCGCTGTTGTTGGCCTTGTCGCCGAGGTTGAGCCACGCGTGGGAGCGGTCGGGCTTCATCACCCGGCGGAGCTCGTCGAAGACGTCGGCGATCATCGTCACGTACTCCGCGACGGTCTCCTCTCGGCCGAGCTCGTGCGCGGCCTCGGTCCCGTAGACGCGCTGCTTCAAGTAGGGCGGCGAGGTCACGACTACGTCAACGGAGGCCGAGGGGAGCGGGATCCGGCGCGCGTCGGCGCGCACCATCACGGGCCCGGCGCGCATCTCCTCCGGGGTGAGCTCGGGCCGGGGCTGGTCGAGGTCGAGCTCGGCGTAGAGGTATCTCACGGTCCACTTGATCGCGGTCTGCTCACCCACGGGGGCCTCCCCATCGGGCCTCACACACGGCGACCTTCGCGGTCATCTCGGAGAGGAGGTCGATCGAGCTCGCCTCGGCGAAGGCGAAGGCCTCGGCGAGGAGCCGGCCGATCTTCTCCGTGAGGAGCTCGGGCTCCACGTCGTCGCCGCGGTTGAGCTTCTTCGCCACGTTGCACACGAGGCCGGCGGCCACCACGAGGTCGGGCCAGAGGCCGGTCGCGAGCATCTCGGCATGCCGGTAGCCGAGGTCGAGGTCGAGGCCGAGCACGGCGCCGAGGTCGAGGGCGTAGATCGTCACGTCGGCCAGCTCCTCTCCGGTGCGGCGGTCGAGGATCTCGCCGGGCTCGACGAAGGCGAGGAGCTCCACGAGCTCGCCGACCTCGCCGGCGAGGCCGAGGGCGAAGTGAACGGCGGCGGAGATCCCGCCGGCGTGCAGGTTGGGGAACCATCGGGCGCTGTTCGTGAGGTACTCGCGGCCGAGCTGGTCGAGGTTGGTCGGTGTGGGCATGCTGTTCTCCTTCGGTGGTGGTGGTCAGAACTCGGGGTGCTGGTAGAAGTCGCCGGGCTGGCCGAGGACCTCGGCGTAGTCGGCGTCGGTGAGGTACTCCTCGGCCTCGAAGAGCTCCGGCGGTGGCGGAGGTTCGCGCCACGGGGGCGCGGCGAGCTGCGGGGCGTCGGTGTAGGGCTTGACGGTCCGGAGGGTCTTCGGGCGCTTCCCGGTCTCGGCGACGAAGCCTTCGGCGATCAGTCGCGTTATGGCCTCCTTCACGAGGCGGGGTTCGCTGTGGACGAGCGAGGAGAGGGCCGAGGCGGTGAGCGGGACGGTCGAGCCGTCGAGCGCGGCCCATACCTTCCCCATAATCACGGTGGGTTTCCACGCGTCGGTGGGCGCGGTCTGCTCGGTCGTGTGCGGGTCGATCTTCATAGTCACGAGCTCGCCGGCGGCGTGCGGGGTGACGTGAACGGTCGCGACGGTCTCGCCGATCGCGCCGACTCCGCCCGGGCGATCCTTGGCGACGACCATATCGAAGCGGCCGGGACGGTGGCGGGAGAAGGGCACCCGGACCTTGATCTGATAGCTCGCGCCATCGACCGCGGCCAGCTTGGCGCCGGAGCCACGCGCCCATCGGCCGCGCTGCTCGGGGTCCTTCGCGACGTGGTCGAGCATCAGCACGGCGGCGCCGGTCCGAGCGATCGGTCGGGGGAGGAGGTCGGTCCAGCGGATCACGTCGTCGGCCTTGTCCTCGGAGAGGCCTTCACGGGAGAGGGATTCGCCGACTCCGTCGATCACGACGAGGTCGAGATTCATCCGGTCGAGGGCGTTCCACAGCGAGAGCTTCTCGGCCGGTCCGAAGCGGCCGGTGGGGTTGGCGTAGTAGAAGCGCTCGGCCATCACGGCGTCGGTCACTCCGAGGTTCCGGAGCCGGCGGAGGATCCCGTTCGCGGTGTCCTCGAAGTCGAGGTAGCCGGCGGCGCCTCCCATCGCGAGGACCTCGGCGACTGCCCATAGCGCGAGCCAGCTCTTCCCGGAGCTGGGCTCGGCCTGGAAGACGTGCATCTTGCCGGGATAGAGGAGGGCGCCTCCGTCGGTCCGGTTGAGGAGGGCGGGCATCTCGGGCTGCAGGTTCCCGGCGAGGAGCGCGGCGACGTCGGCTACTTCGAGAGTCGAGAGGGTCTCGGCGTCGGCGGTCCCCATCCGGGATAGGAGCTCGCCGGCGCGCACGATCGCCGAGCTCGGGTCGTCGTGTGAGTCGTAGCCGAGCTCCGAGATCTCGGCGGCGGTTCCGATCAGTCGCCGGAGGATGGCCGTGTCCTTCACGATCCGGGCGTAGCGGTGGGCGTTCGAGATCGCCGGCGTCGCGTTCTGCAGCTCGAGGAGGTACTGCGCGCCTCCGCAATCTTCGAGGAGACCATCTCGGCGGAGGAGGTCGGCCACGGTGACAACGTCGAGGTGCGGATCCTCCTCGGCCATGAGGCGGGCCATCGCCGAGGCTATGTGCTGGTGCGAGGGCTTGTAGAAGTCCCCCGGGTCAGTGATCGAGACGATCGAGGCCGCGGCCTCCCGACTGAGGAGCGCGGCGCCGAGGGCCGATGCTTCGGCGTCGAGGTTGTGGGGTGGCACGCGGCCATCTCCGCTACTCTTCCGGGCGCGGTGTTCGGTCATGGTCTACCGCTGAGGACGGCGCCGGCGGCGTGGTGCCAGCTCGTCGAGCTGGTTCCGTCGCCGGCGCTCCTCGTGGTACAGCTGGCGCGCTGCTCGATCGGTGTCACGGAGGAAGCGGCCGAGCGTGAGGCCGACCACGGCGCCGACGGTGAGCCACGCGGCGACCACGGCGAGCACGGTCCTGAGCGTGAGGGCTACCACGAGATCCCGGCGTTCGCGATCGCGTCGAGCTCGTGGCCGAGGAGGTCCCCCTCGAGGCCGTACGCGGCGCGGGCCATCCGGCGGAGATGGAAGGCGTCGGCCTCGTCGTCGTTCACGTTCCCTCGGGCGCCGAGCTCGATCGCCCGGGAGACCATCTGCTCCTTCTTCGCGTTGCCGTTGCCGACGGCGAAACGCTTGACGGAGGACGGGGGAACATCGACGAAGCGGATCCCCATCTCGAAGAGGCGGGTGCGGACGATCCCCCCGATCTCGCCGAGCCGGATCTTCGAGAGGATCCCTCCGCCGGGGTGCATCGCCAGAGAGTAACCCTCGACGACCACGAGCTCGGGCGCCGGTGGCCGGAGCCGGAGGGCGCGCTCGATCTCACGGCCGAGCTCGTGCAGTCGGCGGTAGGGGTCCTCGGCGCCGGCGTGAGCGGAGATGGAGAAGAGCTCCCCATCTGCTGCAGCGAAGCCGACGCGCTTCGTCGAGAGGTCGAGTCCGACGACATTCATCGGAGACCCATCCGGCGGTCCGCTTCCTCGGCGTGGTGCCAGAGCATCGCGGCGAGCTCCCGGGCCTCGGGGCTCGTGAACGTGCGGTCGATCGGCCGGTCTTCGAGGGTCTCCATCGGCCGGGGGTCGAGGATCAGCGTCACTCCGGAGCCGTCCTCTTCCTGCTCGACGGTCACTTCGGGGCCGGCGGCGGCGGAGTAGCCGTCGGGGGCTCTTCCGTGCTGGTACTCGTCGCGGTGGTAGCTGGGTCGGATGTGCATGTGCTGGGTCCTGTCTCTTCGGTGGTGGTGGTGGTGGTGCGCTTCCGCGCGATGGCGTCGAGCTTCCGAGCTCCCTCGGCGGCGGAGTAGCTGGCGGCGCGGAGCCATCGGGCGCCGCGGACGAGCTCCTCGGTCGTGCAGTCGTCGAAGTCCTCGGCGTGCATGTAGCGCACGTTGCGGAGGAGGTCTGTCCCTGCAGGGAGCTCGACGAGCCGCGCCCGGATCTCCTCCGGGCGCGAGCTCACTTCGAGCGGCGTTCGAGCGAGAGGTCCTCGACCCATCCGAGGAGCTCCTCGGCGAGGCCGGAGCCGGCGAGAGAGTCGAGGAGCGGGATCGCGACCGCGGGGTCTCGATCACGGCCGAGGCGCTGCGCCTCCCGGAGGAGCTCGGTCACCTTGACCTTCCGGTCGGCGAGGATCTCGCGCCACTGCTCGCCGGTCCACTGGTCGGGGTGGACGGGCGCCGGCGCCGGTGGTGCTGCGGGTCGAGCGGGCGGGCTCGGCCTCCGGCGGGGCGTCTCGGCCTCCGTGGTGGGCGCTGAGGGCTCGAGCGGGGCTTCCGGGGCCGGTGGTGCCACTTCGGCGGCCGGAGGGGCGTCCTCGCCGAAGAGCGGCCGGTCCTGGGGCCACGCGTCGATCCGCTCGATCACGGTCGTGATCTCCGCCGGCGTGAGGTCCTTCGAGCTCGTGATGGTGCGGCCGAGGATCCGCACGATCGCGGCGATCCGCTGGGCGCGGGCTTCGTCGGTGTTCCCCTTGATCCCGAAGCGGTCGCCGAGGCGGATCGCGACGAGCTGCGGGCCGGTGTAGCGGCGCTGCTGCTCGGCGGGGGCGTCGGAGGGGAAGTCTCCGGAGCTCCACTCGCCGGCGGGCCAGTCGTCCTCCTTGACCTGCGCGGCCGGCGGGACGGGCTCGGGCGGGAGCTCGGGCGCGGGCGCCGGGTCCTCGACCACTTCGGCGTCGGTGATCTCGTCGGCGGAAGAGCTGCTCGAGCTGTCGGCCTCCGGCGGGTCCTCGACGATCTCGGCGTCCGTGATCTCCTCGCCGGGGAGCTCCGGGATCTCGCCGGGCGGCGGCGGATCCTTCTCGTCGATCTCGGCGGCCGGCGCGCTCTGCCGGGTCACTGCTCGGCCGGCCTTCGCACGGTTGAGCGGAGGAGGCGCCGGCGTGGTGGTCACGATCTCCGGCGGGCCGAAGTCCACGAGATCGTCGGAGACGTTCCCGTCGGAGAGCTCCTCGACCGTGTGCGAGATCCCGGCGAGGACGTCGGGGAAGATCATTCGGCAGAGCTCGGCGGTCGCGCGGGCGATAAGCATCGCGCGGGGCCAGCGGCGCCAGTTCGTCTTCCCGTCGAGGCCTCCTCGCTTCGCGTCGTCCATCGTCCACGTGACGCGGGTCCATCGCTCCGAGCCTTTCCGCCGGCCTTCGGCGGTGACGGAGGTCGTCGAGACGTCGGAGTAGTTGAGCTCGTGTCCGTGCTGCAGCACGAGGGCGCGCATCAGCTCGGAGGCCATCGCCGGGCGGCCTTCGATGATGTGGATCTTCGAGAGGGCCTGCATCGGCGAGACTCCGGCCTCGTGGCCGGCGAGGATGCACGCGAGCACGGCCTCGGGCTTCCCTCGGAGAGCCGGCGGGACGAAGTCCGTCGCGGCGATCTTCTCGGCGAGCTTCCACGCCTGCGGGGCGAGGTCGAGGGAGCTCGTCGGGGGTTGGTATCGGACGAGGTCGGTCATCGGTTCTTCCTCCTGCTGGTCGCCTGCTGCTGCCGGCGGGACTTCTTCGTGGTCGTGGTGGTCTTCTTCTTCGGGCGGCCGATACGCCAGTCGGGGCGGGTCACGCGGAGCGCGGCGCTCCTCGCGGCGACGGCGCGGATCCGGTCGGAGATATCGACGGGCGTCGGGTCTCGGTCGGTGCGGTGGTCTCTCATCTGTTCGCCTCCTCGGCGGTGGACATGTCGGTGATGATGCGGCCGAAGTTGCCGACGTCGGGCTTGCGCGGGTGGAGGCTGGGGCTCTTGATCGTTGCGCTCGGTCCGCTCTTCCAATGGAGCCAGTCCCCGACCTGCTTCGCGTAGAGGAAGATGTCGAAGGTCGTCGGCCGGCGCTCGGTCTCGATATCGAACGCGTACACGTCGTAGCCGTCGGTGCGGACGTGGATCGCGGCGACGAAGTCGATCGCCGGCATCGGGACCTCCTCCCGGCCTTCGAGCATGGTTTCGGCACGTCGGTACGCTTCGAGCTGCAGCGCGACCTCGGAGAAGATCCCGGAGCGCGAGGTCTTCACGTCGAGGAGGCCGGTCCCGCTGGTCGAGCCGATCCGCTCGGCGAGCCAGTCGGGGAGATTGTCGAACCGGGCGATCATGTCGAGCTTCCCCATGTAGCGCCAGCGGCGGTTCACGACCACGCGCTCAATGAGGGCGTCGTAGGGCTGCCACTCTTCGAGGAAGCGGAGGTAGCTCCGGACGTGGCCGGCGAGCTCTTCGGGGACCTCGATCTCCCGACCGTGCGCGAGCTCCTCGGCGAGCTTGTGGACCTCCGTCCCCTTGTTCGCGGCGGCGTCGAGATCCCGGAAGCGGAGCGAGGCGATCGCGTCGGCCACGGCGGAGCGGGGTAGCGGGGTGTGGTCTCCCCATTTCACGACGTCCTTCCCGGTGCGGGAGTCCTGCCACGCTCGGAGCTCGGCCATGAGCTCGTCGGCGACGATGTGCGTCTTCCCGGTGGTCTCGCTCTTCGCCACGGTGAGGCCGTTCGCGACGACCTCGGCGGGGATCTTCGAGGCCCATCCGATGAGGCCTCCCTTCGGGATCCCGTTCGAGAGGATCGTCGTCACTCCCGGGCACCACTCCCCGTCGAGATAGTAGGTATGCCCGCGTCCGCTCTTCTGCATGCGGGTCTTCGGTGCTGCTTCCCGGGCCATCAGCCGAGCCTCCGATCGGTCACGTAGAGGGCGAGGCCGTCCGAGCGGGTCACGAGGCGAGGGGCGAGCTCGTCGAGCTTCTGCCGGCGTTCGTAGCTGTTCGGGCGGTCGTCGGGCGTGAGCTCGGCGGCGAGCTCGGCGGCGTTGTCGGCCAGCACTCCGAGGAGCTGGACGAGCGTCGAAGTGAGGCGGGTCCCGTCGTGGATCGTGAGGAGCCGGTGGCGGTCCTCGGTCCACTTCGCCTTCGGGTCTCGGCGGCCGGCCATCAGAACGGATCCCCGTCGTCGAAGAGGTCGCCAGACTTCGCGAACCATGCCGGCCTCGCCTTGTCCTTCGGGATCCGCCGGCGCTGCTCTTGGTGGCGGGCGGCCTGCAGATAGGCGCGGACTCGGAAGAGCTCGGCGCGGAGCTCGTCGGCGGAGCGGTCCCGGTCGTGGCGGTCGAGCTCGTGCATGTCGAGCGCGGCGTAGAACATCTCCCGGAGCTCCTCGACGGCGGCGTCGATCGGTCGGGCCACGTCCTCGCCGAAGAGTCCCTCGAGGCCTCGGAGCCGACGGGAGACGTCCTGCGCTGCTCGGCCGGCGAGCTCCCGGTACTTCGAGGCCATGTCGATCGCCGAGGGCTTCGAGGAGGCCACGTAGGCGGCGGAGCGGGTGTCCTCCGGGCGGAGGCGGTGGAGGGCGCGAGCGGCCTCACGGATTCGGGCGGTCTCACTCATTGCGCGACTCCCGTCTCTGCGGCGGTGAGCTCGGCGACGCGCTTCCCGATCGCGGTCATCGCGCCGGCGCGGGCCTTCAAGCCTCGGCCGCGTCCCTGCTTCTCGGCGAGCTCGATCCGGCGGGCGGAGGCGAGGTCGGTCACGGCTGCCAGCTTGCCGAGGAGCTCGGGGATCTGGCAGTCGACGAAGGCGAAGTCGGCGGAGGTCGGGAGGAGGGCCTCGATCCGTGCGGTCTCCTCCTCCTCGGCGGTCAGCGGGCGGAGCGGTTCGGCGGTCTCCCATCCGTCCGCGTCGTCGCCGAGGTCGCCGGCGTAGGGATCCATCTCGGGCGCGGTGGTGGGCTCGGGGAGATCCGGGACGGCGGCGAGCGGCGGCCGAGCGGCGGGCTCGAGCGGCGGTTCCTGCTCGGGCTGAGGGATCTCCGGGTCGAGCTCGGGCGCGGGGCTGGGCACCACGTCGGCGCCGGCCTCTTCGAGCGGTTCGCCGGTCTCGTGGTGGAGGAGCTGCGTCACGATCGCGTCCCCGCCTTCGGTGAGGTACTTCTCGCCGATCTTCGGCCGGGGCGCGTCCTTCGGGTAGTCGTCGGGCCAGAGATCCCGGGCGCCGTCGTCGTACACGATCACGGCGGGGGTCAGCTCGGGGGAGAGGATCGCGCGGATCGGATCTCCTCGGAGCTCGGCGACCTCGGCCGGCGTGAGCACCACTCCGGAAGCGTCGGTGTAGCCGGTGTCTCCGAGGTCGGGGATCGGTCGGCGTCCCTTGATGGCGTCCTCGCCGGTGCGGTAAAGCGAACGGACGGTGGAGATCAGCCGCGAACCTTGGCCGGGGTCGAGCTCGAAGAGGTCGAGGACCTTCAACTTCTCGGAGTACACGAGGCCGTCGTCGGTGTCCTCGTGGCTGGCGGACTTCACCCGGGCCTCGATCACGAGCACGATTCGATCGCCGATCGTGTGCGGGCGGGTGACTCGGGTCCCGGCGCCGGCGAGCGCGGTCTTCATGCCGACGGGCTTCCTCCCGTGGTAGTCGGGGAGCTCCATCGTCGGGAGCGTCGGCTGATGGATCACGCCTTCGATCTCGTCGGTCTGCTCGGTGGTGGTCTCTTCGGTGGTCATGCTGGGGCCGTGGCCTTTCTGTCTTGTTGGGTTTGCAGGTACTCCGCGGCGAGCTGGTAGGCGCGCTGCTGGGAGACTTCGAGGAGCTCGCCGATCTCCGCCCACGTGGCCGGAGTGTCGAGAGCTCGGAGCTCGAGGATCGCTTCCCGGAGGAGGTCGTCGAGTCGCTGGTCGTGGCGGGAGAGCTCGGCGCGTACTGCTCGGATCGCTCGGATCCGCTCGGCCGGGTTGGCGACGCGGGCGAGCATGGTCAGTACGGCGCCGACGGCGTCGAGCCGGGACGGTGGCATGGTTCCTTCGATCTCTCGCCGGTCTCGGGTCATGGTCGCCGGGCGAGGAGAGGGAACCTACACCGCGGCCGCGGCGGGTTACAAGTACCACTAGAAGATCCGGCGAGATTCGCCGGAGGAGACCTACTCGGGCTCGACGGGCGGAGCGGGCTTCGGCGGCGAGAGGAGGCCGCGCTCCTCCACGAGGACGGGGGTCACGCGGCGAACGATGAGCACGGCGGCGCCGATCACTCCGGCCACTGCGCCGGCGATCTGCGCGGCGTTGTCCTGCCATCCGGCCGGGAGGATCTTCGAGACCTCGTCGGCCACGATCGAGACCACGGCGCCGGCGGCGACGAGGTAGGTCGGTGCGGCGGTGAGGATCACCCGGGCTCGTGCGAGGAGGTTCTTCATGTCGCCGAGGTTACGCGCCCGGGCCTTCGATCTGCGGGACCTCGCCGGAGGGCGTCCCGTCCATCGTGTCGAGGCGGTGCGTGTTCTGCGCGCCAGCTGCTCGGACGTCGGCGATCATCTCTTCGAGGCGCGTCACCCGGCGCTGGCACTCCCGCTCGGCGAGCCGGGCCTCCCGGGCGTCGAGGCGAGCTGCTGCAGCATCCGCTCGAGCGGCGGCCGCGTCCTCGCGGGCCTGCTTCGCATCCGTGCGCGAGGAGTCGAGCACGGCGCGCCATCCCCCCTCCTGGCGCCAGAGCGTCCGGAAGACGAGCGCGAGGAGGACGGCGCCGATCCCTAGGCCGGTGAGGTTGGCGAAGTCCACGGAGTCGGCGGCGATCACTGGCCGAGGTCCCCTTCGTTCTGCACGCTCCACGGTGGCCGGCGCTCGGCCTCGTGGGCGATGGACCACGGGAGCACGTACTCGCGCCACACGACGAAGCCGAGGAGGGCCACGATCCCCCACGTACACGCGGCGACGATGAGCGGCGCGCCGGGCCCAGCGTGGCCTTCGCGGATGAGCTCGACGAGGAGGACGAGGCCTCGGGCGCACGAGCTCGTGACAACGGTCGCGCCGGAGACCGCGACGTAGAGCCGGCGGGGCCTCACTGCAGCGGCCGCGCACGAGATCCCGGCGAGGAGCGTGGTCGAGCTCCACACGGGCGAGAAGGCGAGGAACTCCGGCCGGTAGAGGAAGGTCTGCACGGCGATCACGCCGAGCGCGATCGAGAGGAGGGCTAGGAGCTGGCGCGGTGTTCGCATGGCGTGATGCCTTTCGGTCGTCCCGCTGTTGAATCTTCCCCGCGCCGGATCGGTTGACACTTCCACGGGCGGAAGCGTCCTAGCTGTTCGCGAGGCCGTCGAGGACTGCCCACGTCTTCGGACCCACGAGGCCGTCGACGGTCAAGCCGCAAAAGGCCTGCACGTTCCGGACCGCGTTCTCGGTCTGCTGGCCGAACTGGCCGTCGGCGACGACGTTGGTCTGGCCTGCTCGGTGGCGAAGGATCACCTGGGCGGCGAAGACGTCGGCGGAGACGTCACCGCGTCGAATGTTGGCATGCACGAAAGGACCTCCGGGAGCTGGGATCGGGACGGGGACGGGAGAGGGGATCGGGTTCCCGCCGGCGCCGAGCCGGTTCGGGATCGGGGTGTTGTCGTGCCACCCGGCGAGCGTGGTCTCGATGTGGAAGTAGACGGCCCACGACTGCCCCATCCCCGTTGTCGTGCTCGGGGTCTGCGCCTTCCACCCATCGCCGGCGCGGTTGCTGCGCCAGATTCGGCACCCGAAGTAGTCGTGGATGGCCTGGACGTGGAGCTCGCCGGAGTTGTCGATGAGCCACGGGAGGACCTCGGACAGAGCTCGGGCGCGGCCGATCTCGGCGTAGCGGCGATCGGTCGCGCCGCCGAAGCCGTGCGAGCTCGGCGCGGTCCCTCCTCGGATCGGGCGCCATCCGTAGCCGCCGAGGTTCGTCATCCCCCATCGCTTCGCGAGCTCGTCGCCGATCGCGGCGAGGTTCGGGGAGAGCTTCGAGTAGGCGGGATCCGGCGCGGGGGTGTGTCGCTGCCAGTTGTAGAAGTCGGTCTCGCGTGTCACGTCGTCGAGGGTACCGCGCCGGGCGCCGGCGAAGGCGTGACCCTAGGCGTCGGGGTCATCCCACGAGATCACCACGGCGCCGTGGCCAGTGTTCGAGCCGTCGGAGAAGAGGACGTCCGTCGCGTCGGAGCGGACGTAGCCGGAGCCTCCGCCTCCGCCTCCGCCGGTACCCGCGCCGGCGCCGAGGTTCGCTCCTCCGCCTCCGCCTCCGTAGTAGCCGCCTCCGCCTCCGCCCGGAGGGAAGCCGAACGAGCTCGACATGTTGCCACCATTGCCACCTTGGCCGAGCGTGCCGGGGGATCCGTTGTTCTCGGTGCCGATCCCGCCGGCGCCGCCGGCGTAGATCGTCCCACCTGAGCCGGGACAGTTGCCGCCGGAGGGTCCGGTCGGGGCGTCCGACGCGGCGAAGAATCCGCCGGCGCCTCCGTTCTGCTGAAACGACGAGAAGCCGATTCCCTGGCCTCCGCCGGCGCCGGCCACGATAAGAGCCGAGGCGATCGCTCCGCCGGTTGCGACTACGTGCGAGGAGCCGCCGCCGCCTGTTCCGTTCGAGCCGGCGACACTATCTCCGCTTCCTCCGTTGGGCCATCCGCCTCCCTGCGTCCCGGCGCTCGGCCGGCCTCCCACGTACACGTCGAGCACGGAACCGGGGGTGACGGGGAAGCGAGCGGAGACGGTTCCACCCGGGGCCGAAGTCCCGGCGAACACTGTGTCGACGGCGCCGGAGGCGCCCTTCGCTTCGATGTGGATCTCGGTCACGTTGTCGGGGACGGTGAACGTCTGAACCGCGCCGGTGTACGCGAAGGCCTGAGAGAGCTCACCCGGCGGCGGGGTCTCCTGTACTGCGCCGAGAGCGAGCACGAAGAAGCGCGCGGCCTCGGTCTCGATATCGACTCCCTTCGTCACTCCGGGGCCACCACTCGCGACGGTCGAGAAGCGCACCCGGTAGTCGTAGCCGCCGGCGAGATCGAAGTCCGCCCACTGCAGGGTCCCGTGGATCTCTGCTCCGTCGGTGTAGGGGATCGAGAGCGAGCGGTGAACGACCGCGGCGGCGGTGGCGTCGTAGACCTGCGCGACCAATGTCCCGGCGCCTCGGCCGGTGGCGAAGAAGTCGAGGTGGTAGTGGGCCTGGCCTCCGTTGCGGAAGCGGAGCGGGATCCGCCCGGTCGTCCACGTGGCGTCATTGCGGATGATGTAGAGGCCGTCATTGTCGCCGGTGAACATCTGCCAGTCGTTCGAGCTCGCCGGCCGGGAGGAGCGGGCCGAGGTCGCGAGGACGTCGGGGAGCGTGCCGAGCTCGACCTCGTCGCGCCACGGCTGCAGCGGGTACTGCCGGCGTCTGACGACTGTCGTCGTGAGGTTCGCTCCGAGGACCTCGTCGACCACGCGCACAGTGTCGGCGATCGAGACACTCTCGGCGATCCCGGTCAGCTCGGAGAGGTCGATCACGTCCATCTCGTAGCGGACGTCCGGAGCGGCCAGCTCGGCGAGCCGGAGCTCGGCGGCGGCGAGGAGGTCCGCGTCGACGATGAAGGTCGAGTCCGACCACACACGGGAGCGGGTGAAGCGGGCCCGCGCTTCGTCGAGCGTGAGTCCCTGGTCGGTGTAGTAGGTGAAGTCCTCGATCGACTCCGAGCCACCATTGAGGCCGGAGACGGTGAGGCCGTCGGCGCCGTAGGGGTACAGCACGGTCGCGGCCGGCGGGCGGACGCGCCGGCGGATCCGGCGGAGGTTGCGCCGGTAGCGGAAGGAGACTCCGCGATCTGCACCGCGGGACGTGACGAGGTCGACCGTCTGCTCGTCGGTGTTGAAGACGACGAGGGTCCCGGTCACGAGTGCCCACGCGCGGACGAGGGCGAGGCGGGTCGCGTCCTGCTGCTCGAAGGAGAAGAGATCGCTCGAGCTCGTGGTCTGTAGGCCTACGCTCCACCCGGTGCCGTCGAGGATCGTCGCGAGGCCGGCGGCCGGCGTGACGGCGGCGAGGTCGAGGGAGCCGACGTAGGTCGGGTCGGCGAGCCGGTACCACAGGGCGTTGCATTCGACGGAGGTCCGGGCCTCGGTCCCGTCGCGGTTGTCTTCGAGCTCGGTCACGAAGAAGCGGCGGCCGCGCCAGCGGACCTCATGGTCGACGGCGAGGAGGTAGGCCTTCGGGTCGTCGGCGGGGATCTCGAAGCCGAGGCGCTCGGAGTCGTCGAGGCGCTCGTCATGCCAGAGGTCGAGGATCACGTGATGACTCCGATCTGCTCGCCGGTGAGGTCAGAGATCCAGAGGAGCTCCCGGCGGGGCGGTCGGCCGCGACTGGCGCGGGTGAAGAGTCCTCCGTCGACGATCGTCGCGAGCGAGGCCTGCACCGCGGGCGACGGGTCGAGCGGGACGACTGTCGCCGGCGCGCCGGTCGGGGCGTAGAAGGCGGTGAACCGGGCCGACATCTAGAGCTCGTCGATCGTCCACGGGTAGGAGCGGCCGGTGCCCGCGATCTGCTTCAAGGTGGCGCGGATCTCTCGGGGCGAGACGATCGGGATAGATGCGACGGCGGGGATCGCGAGGGCGGCCGGGCCGTAGGTGGCGCGGTGGAAGAGGCGCTCGGTCCCGCCGGCGAGGACCTTCGTATAGATCCGGAGCTCGACCACGTCGGAGCCGGTCAGCGCGGCGAGGTCCACGAGGAGCTGGTAGGTCGCTGGGTCGGTCACGGTCGCGAGGGTGTGCTCGGTGTTGAGCGTGGCGGCCTGCGTGCCGGAGGTCTTTACGCTGGGCATCGGGTCTCCTTCTTAGGTGAGGGCGTAGACGGTGAGATCGAAGACGCGGTCGGTCGCGTCGGTGACGGCGGAGCGAGCTCGGGCGCATAGGCGGGAGCCGGCGGGGATCGAGGCGGGGAGCCATATCGCGGGGAGAGGGCCGAAGAGGGCGGAGGCCGAGGAGCCGAAGCGGAGGCCGGCGATCACCGCGACCTCGGAGGCGGCCGCGCCGTAGCCGATATCGAGCCAGAAGTTCCCGGCCTGGTCGGTCGGGGAGGCGTTCTGCCGGTTGCCGACCATCAGGAAGACGGCGGAGATATCGCGGTCGGTCGAGGCCGAGAGCTGCACCCACGAGGAGTAGGTGTTGGCCGCGGCGCCGGTGTCGATCGCCTGGCCTCCGGAGTCGCTGGTGTCGGCGCCGTAGGTGATGACGTTCCCGGCGGGAGGGTTCGACCAAAACGAGCCGCGAATAATCATTGCCTGGATGGCGACGGTCTGGCCTCCGCTCGTGCATTGCACGCGGGCGGCGATCCGGGTCCCGGCGGGGATCTGCTTCGGCAGGTGGAAGTAGGTCGAGAGTCGGGAGAGCTGGGCGATCAGCACGTTTTCGGCGACGATGATCTCGGAGCCGGCGGCGCCTATGGCGAAGTCCATCAGGCACCCGGCGGTGTTCGAGTTGATCTGCAGGTGGAAGAGGAGGGCGTCGGCGTCCCACGGGGTAGACGTGCAGAGCTCGGCCCACGCGCCTTTCACGTTCGGCGACGCGTTCGAGTTGACGGTCGAGGCGGTGACGACCTGCGCGAGGTAGCCGGGGGCATTGTTGATAGGCCAGTCGGGCATGCGGTCAGCTCCAAAGCTCGAAGGAGAGGGCGAGGGCGCCGGCGGCGAAACCGATCGTCTCGCCGGCGGTGATCGAGAGCGGGGCGGGGAGCTCGACGATCCACCACGGGTTCCCGACGGAGGAGGCGTCCCACAGCGAGAGGTGGGTCCAGTCCTCGGTCGCGCCGGCGAGGGAGATCGTCGCGGTTCCGACGTTGGTCACTGCGCCGGCGGCCGCGGTTCCGAGGGTCACGGAGACTCGGCGGGATTCGGCGGCGTCGTTGAGGAGCGCGTCCGGGCCGGGGTTGCCGAGATGGCCGCGGGCGTACAGCACGGCGGGGTGCGCGGTCTGATTGAGGATCGCGGTCGCGCCGTGAGTCGTGAGGTAGCCGGCGGCGGGCATCAGAGCTGGAAGCCTGTCGCGACGGCGGCGGCGTGAGTGTTCCCGGCGCCGGCGGCGGCCGCGGTGACCACGATCGACGTGTTCGTTGCGCTGGCGGGGTAGGGGTGCTCAAAGTTCACCACGAGCTCGCGGCCGGCGACGGTTGCGCCGGCGGGGACGGTGACGACATAGGTCAGAGATCCGCCGAGCGTCCCGGATACCACGACCGTGATGTTGCTCGCGGCGGTCGCGCCGGCGAAGGTGAAGGCGAAGCCGGTGATGTACGTCGTCTTCCCGCTCGTGCCGGCGAGAGTCGCGACGGCGGAGGCGTTCGCCACGTTGCCGGAGGCGCCACGGATCGGGGTCGCGCCGACGGGGTAGATCCCGACCTGCGAGCGGATCGAGGAGAGGAGTCCCTTCACGAGGGAGATCAGGGAGCCGGAGGCGGTCGAGTCGGTGACGGCGGCGTCGGCCTTCGCTCCGAGCGAGGCGTCTGCTCCGTCGGCGGAGCGGCGCCACTGGTACCAGCGGGAGGTTCCGTCGCCTCGGTCTCCGTACTCGGAGGACGTCGGGACGTTGGCCTGGTCGGTGTTGAGGGTGGTCGATTGCTGAGGCATTAGCGGAACCTTTCTCGCCACGTGACGGTGACGGTCGCGGTAGTTGCTGTCCCGGTCCACTGTAGGGACCACGCGTTCACGCCTTCGACGATCCGCCCGAAGTCGCCGGAGACGGATCCCATCGCGACGGCGGCCGGGACGAAGGCGCCGGTGAGATCGACATCGCCGGAGACTCCGGCGGTCACGGTGTCAGAGATCGAGGAGATCGTCACGGTCTCCTCGTCGAGGAGGGTCTCGCCGAAGGTGAGGGCGTTCCCGTTGAGCGTCCACGTGAGCTCGGTCATCGTGCCGTTCGTCGGGCGGATCTCGACCACGGGGAGGCCTTCGACGGTGTCGGGCGCGACGAAGGTCGAGGAGGCGGGGGAGCCGCCGGAGACGAGGAGGGTCTCGATCGAGAGGGCCACGGCCTCGGCGTAGGGGCCGACGCGGAAGGGGACCTCGAGCTGCTCGACGGCGGTCAGCCACTCGGCGGGATCGACGGAGGCGTCGAGGATCGCGGAGTGGAAGCGGTCGGGCTCGTCGTCAACAATGAGCCGCGCCACGGCGCCGACGTCGGCCCAATAGGCGAGGCGCCGGATCGCGTCGCGGCGGTCGGCGAACGTCGTCGCGAGAATGTCGAGCGTCGCGATCAGTGTCCGGTCGCCGGGCTGCTCGACGAAGACCCACGAGCCGGAGCGGCCGGGGACGTCGACGAAGACGTTGCGGCGGGCGCCGGCCAGCTGGCGCGCAACCTTCAAGACGAGGGCCTCGGGGACGGCGGTCGAGAGGGGCGATCCGTTGAGGTTGAGGTCGGTCATCATCTGCTCCCACTGGTGAGGACGGTCCCGCGGGCGAGGCCGGAGCGTTCGAGCTCCCGGGTCACGACTCGGGCGAGCTCGGTCGCCTGGCGCTCGAAGAAGCCGGGGTCGCGGACTTCGGAGGTCACGTGCATCTCGATCGTGAGGGAGATCGGCGCGGCTCCGCCGGCCTGGCCGAGGGCGTCGGCGACGGTCTCGCGCATGATGTTCTGCGGGGTGACGATCTCGGGGTTCGAGGCGGCGCCGGCGTACTCTCCGCCGAGGAACATCTGCGGGCCGGTGAGCACTCCGCCGGCGGCCATGCTCGGGATCGTGAAGCTCTTTCCGCCGAGGAGCGGGATCCAGTCCGGGGTCTTGAATCCGAAGCCGCCGACGGTCGCGTTCCACGCGGTCTTGATCGCTCCGAAGGCGGCGGTGAACGGAGCCGAGATGATCCCGGCGAGGGTCGAGAAGGCGGAGGAGACGGTCTCGGGAATCGCGGTGATGAAGTTCACCACGGCGCCTCCGATCCCGGAGACGATCGACCACACGGTGTTCCACGCACCCTGCACCGCGCCGACGATCGCGCCCATGACCTCGGAGACCTTGGCGTAGATCGCGTCCCAATTCTGCACCACGAGGAGGACGATCGTCCCGATACCGCCGGTGAAGATGCCGAGGAGGAGCGGCCACCACTGGCGGAAGAACTCGGCGAGCGAGGAGAAGACGGAAGTGACGGCCGAGGTCGCGCCGCGCCAGAGGCCGACGAAGAAGCCGGCGATCGCCTGGCCGGCGGACTTCATCCATCCCCACACGGCGGAGAGGGCGGCCTTGACCTTGTCCCAATTCTTGATGATGAGCACGGTCACGGCGACGAGGGCGATCACGGCGAGGACCCACGGGTTCGCGGCCAGCAGAGAAAAGACCTTGTTGAGCTTGGAGAAGAGCTCGATCCCTTTCAAGATGGGGCCGGCGAACGCGAAGAGGCCGGCGCTCAAAGTGCCGACGAGGAGGATCACGGCCTGCAGCGGGCCGGGGATCTTGCCGAATAGTTCGAGGAGCATTCCGAGGGCCTCGCCGACGGTCGCGACGGTCGGCGCGATCTGCTCGCCGATGTTCAGCATCACCACCGAAAACTTCGCTTTGAGCTTGTCGAGGGTCGCGCCGAGTCCCTGGTTCATCTGCTCGAAGGCGGCCTCGGTCGCGCCGGCGCTCTCGTCCATTCCGGCGAGCGCGTTCGTGAAGGCCTCGGTCCCTCCGCCGGTCAGGGCCAGCGCGGCGGAGCCGGCCTCGACGCTGCCGAACATGTCCGAGATGGAGACGCCAGTGTCGGCGGCGCCTTTCTCCATCACCTGCAGGGCCTCCTGCACGTTTCCGCCGGCGGCGATGAAGTCCCGGAAGCTCTTGCCGGAGAGCTCCTCGAATGTGCCGGCGGCCGCGCTGCCTTCCTTCGAGAGCTCGACGAAGAGCTGCCGGAGCTGAGTCGTCGCGACGGACGTCGGGACACCCTGCAGGGTCATCGCGGCGAGGGCCGCGGTCACGTTGCCAAACTCCACTCCGAGGCCGGCGGCGGTCGGGGTGACTTGGAAGAGGGCGGCGGAGAGCTCGGCGACGTTGGTCTTGCCGAGCTTCACGGTCGTGAACATGAGGTCGGAGGCCTGCTCGGCGGAGAGCACGTCGGAGCCGTACGCGTTCACCACGGAGGAGAGTCCATCGACGGCGGTCGTGAGGTCGGTCACGCCTCCCTTCGAGAGCTTCTGAGCGGTCTCGATGAAGGCGAAGACGTTGTCGGCGGGCACGCCTGCGGAGAGGGACTGGTAGAGGGCGGGGACGACCTCCGTCGGGAGTACTCCGAACTCGGTCGCGAAGGCCTTGACCTGATCGGTCATCTCGCCCATTGCGTCGCCGGAGATCCCGGGTAGCAGAGTGAAGACCTCGTTCATCTGCTTCTCGAAGCCGCCGAAGTCGAGGACGGCCTTCGCCATGAGTCCGACTCCGGCGGCGAACGCGCCGGCGGCGGCCTTCGCCATCTTCCCGCCGGCGCGCTTCGCGGCTGGGGTTCCCTCCCGCTCGAGCCCGCGTTCGAGCTCGTTCCCGAAGCCTTCGGTGTCGGGCTTGATGGGGACGTATCCGGTCCCGACCTTGTCACCTGCCATAGCTGCTCACCTCCTCTTCTACTTGCCTCGGAAGAATCGCCGGATCTCCTCCGGGGTCGATCCCTTCCGCTTCTTCTTCTGCTCGGCGGGGCGCGGGTAGCGGTACGGTTTCGGCGCTCGGCCGGAGCGCTTCTTCGGATCGGACCACACGCGGCCGGTGAGGATCACGAGCTCGTCGAGCTTCTGCAGCACGAGGGCGAGGAGCTCGTCGGAGTGCGTCCATCTGTCCCGGTGCGCCCGGGAGAGCTCCTCGAAGAGCTCCCCCGGGGCATTGAGGACGGAGCACGGATCTAGTCCGAGGTCGGCGGAGACTCTGGCGACGTGTCGGAAGACGGGGTCTCCGCCGGCGAAGGGTCCTCGGGGTCCTCGACCTCCTCGGCGAGCGAGAAGGTCTCGACGTTCATCAGCCACGCGTCGAAGGCGTCGGGGTCCTTCGCGGTGGCCGGGCCTTCGAGCTCGACGAAGCACCCGAAGAGCGCGACCTCGGGGTCCTCGCTCTTCGTTGCTTCGAGGCCGTACCGGCGCTTCGCGGCGATCTGCGAGAAGGCGCCCAGGGTGACTTCGTCGGGCTTGCGGTCCGTGCGGTAGGTGATGCGGAGCTTCGCCACGGTCAGCTCGCCAGCGGGGCGAACGCGGGGTCGTTGCTGTCGATCGTCCACGGATCGCCGGCGCCTTCGGGCGCCAGAATCTCGAAGGTGATCGGGAGGAGCGCGGGTCCGCTCTTCGCCCACGTGGTCTCCGTGTTCGAGGTCACGAAGGCGCGGCCGGCGGTGAAGCGGTAGTCCTTGTCCCCGTCGGTGAAGTCGATCACGATCGCGACGATCGCGAGCTCCTCGGGCGCGGGCGGGTGGTAGCGGTACTCGCCGGCGCTGGGCTCGGTGATCCCTCCGCCTCCGTAGGCGAGGATCATGTTCGGTTCGTTCCACTGCAGGAGCGTGGCCTCGATCATGGCCGAGCGCTCGGTGATGTGGGTCCGGACGGGGTAGAAGCTCTGCCACGGGCGGACTTGGTTCGTGCTCTTCTCGTCGGTGAACTTCGCTCCGTCGTCGGTGGTGAAGCCGACGGCGAGGAAGTCCGGATCGAGCGCGTCCGTGAGGAAGTTCGGGAGCGTGGTCCCTTCGGGCGCGTGGTAGATCGTGCCGGTTCCGGCGATGATGATCTCTCCGGGCGTTTGTGTGGGCATGAGGGGAGGCCTCCTTGCTCTGTCACGAGCGGGGGCGTCCTGCTCGTCAACTGGTGAGGGTAGCGCCCGGGCGTCCGTAGATCGTGGACGTGAAGAGCCACCGCGGCTTGGCGGGCTTGAAGTCCTCGTCGGGGAGATCGAGGAGGGCGCCCGGGGTCGAGCCGTTCACCACTCCGAAGCCGGGGTAGTCGCCGGAGAGGCGGACGTCGATCAGAGCTCGCGCGGTGCTGGCGATTCGCCACGCGTCGGCCTTCGATCCGCCGAAGGCCTCGACCTGCATCTCGAAGCCGACGGCGTACAGCGGCGCGCCGGCGGGCGTGTCGAGGAGCTGCACCACGCGCACGAGCGGGTACTCGGCATCCTTCGGGATGGCGGTGTAGATGCGGTCCGCGACGAGGTCGGTCATCTCGGCCTGGTCGCGGAGGAAGGCGCTCACGAGCGCTTCCATGTTCGGCGGGATCCAGAGATCAGACATCGGCTACTCCCCTTCTCGGAAGTCGAGGCCGGCGAGGCGGACTCCTCGACGGATCGGCGCGGTCGGCGTGATCGAGCTCGTCCCGTACTCGGGCAAGTGCCACCCGGGGGAGTCCACTTCGACGGCGGCCTCGTAGCCGCGGCCGACCTTCTTCGCTGCTCGGGCCTTGACGTTCTTCCGGTAGTTGAAGAAGGCGCCGCGCTTCTTCGGCGCGAGCTCCCGGACCTTCTTCGCGGCGTCCTGGGCGCGCTGCGTGAGGATCCCCTTCACGGCCTCGCCGGAGGAGACCTCGAAGATCCCGGCGGCGTCGGGCTCGAAGCGGAAGCGGTCGGCCACGGTCACTCGCTCCGATCGAGGTCGGCCATCACGTACTCGACGAGCTGGGTCCGCGGGTTGAGCACGGGCCACGGCGGGCCGGCGACATTGAACGGCGTCCCGACGTCGGGCACGAGGTCGCCGGAGCCGTCGAGCTGTCCGCCCGCGATGATCCGGTCGCCGGCGTCGATCTGGCCGGAGGCGCGTCGCTCGATGGCGAGCTTGTTCTGCTCGATCCCGATCTGCTGGTTCGCGGTGAGCTCGTTCGTCGAGGTCTGCCACACGTAGCCGAGGAAGCGGGTCCATGTGGTCTGCTCGGTCGGGTCGCCCATCTCGTCGGGCGGTCCGTCCTGCGTGGTGTGCTCGACGATGATCGGTTGCTTCAAGAGGCGCGAGAGGTCCACGAGCTCCCCTACCTTCCGGTCGCGGTGATCGTTCCGCCGGTGCGGTTGAGCATCTTCCGGAGGCGCTTTCGCTCGGCCTTCGTGACGTGCGAGCCGTCGTTCGTGTTGGTGCTCGCGCCGTAGCTCACGGAGTAGACGGCGAGGGTCTCCTGCGTGATCTGGCCGACGTTGCCGAACGTGCGCGCCGCGATGCGGAGCACGAGCGAGCGAACGAAGTCGGGGACGGGAGCGGCGAAGCCGACGGTGAGCTCGGCCGCGACGGTCGCCGCGGGGCCTCCCCATCCGCGGCCGGCGCGGGAGCTGGCGCCTTGGCCGGAGCTCGGCCAGTCGTCCGCGTCGTCGTCGATGACGTCGGCGGCGTGCATTCCTCGGCGGAGGAGAGCTCGGTCGTTCCAGTAGTAGCCGGCGGGCTCGACCGAGATCCCGTTCACGGTGACGGCGGAGACGGACGCGATGGGGCCGGCGGGCAATTCGAGGTCCCTCGACCACGTTCCGGCGAGGAGCACGGTCACGGAGCCGGCCTCGATCGGCACTCCCGCGGCGGCCTCGACGTCTGCGGAGATCATCTGCAGGAGGAGGTCGGCCTGGGCGATCCACTCGGGGGTGAGCTCGGCGAGGTCGGTCGTCCCGTTGAAATAGGTCGCGAGCTCCAATGCTGAGACGAACTGGACGGTCATCGGCGGCGCTCCTCTCTGACGATTGCGAAGGTTCGGATCTGCTCGACCTCGTCCGGGTCGCTGGTCTCGTAGAAGGATCCTCGGAACTTGACGAGGTCCCCGCACGGGAGCCGGAGCGAGGTTCGATTCGCGGTCATCCGGAACCGTACCGGAGCTTCGAGCGGCGGCGCGGCGATCCACTCTTCGCCGGCGACGACCGCAGCCATCCGTCGCGGGACTCCTCGCGCTGCTCGGTACTTCGCCACGAGCTCCTCGGAGGCCGGGGATCCTCGGAGGTTCGGCGCGGGGTGAGGGTGCCAGAGATGGACGAGCCGGCCTTCGAGGCGGGGGCCGGCGCCGGCGAGGGTCTGCAGTGCCCACCCGAACGCGAGGTCCTCGCCTCCCCATCCGAGGAAGCGGCGATCGATCCCGCGCACGAGCTCGAAGGCGGAGCGGGAGACGACCGTGATCCCTCCGCCGATCGGGCCTTCGTAGACGGGGCGGGCGGTGTAGCCGAGGCGCGGGGCGAGCTCGGGCGCGTTCTCGATCCTCGTCGTCTCGTCGGCGCGGAGCCGGTAGACCTTGGAGTGAGGGACGGCGAAGGGGTGGCCGGCGTGCTGCACGAGGTCGAGCGCGGTCCGGAGATGGCCGGGGTCGAGCATGAAGGAGTCGGCGTCGGCCAGCACGAGGACCTCGGCGGAGGTCCGGGAGAAGGCGTCGGCGATCGCTTCTCCCTTGCTCCACTCGGAGCCGGGCGGGCACTCGCCGGTGATCAGCTCGGCATGCTCGAAGTGTCGGCGGTACCACTGCTCGACGTACACGCGGGCCCGGGCGCGCCACTCGTCGGTGATCCCGCTCGGCATGAGGACGGCGATCGAGCTCACGAGACGGGCGCCGGATCGAAGAGGAGGGCGGGCTGGCGCTCTCCGTCGGGCGTGATGAGCGGCGCTCTCGGGGTGTCGCGCCAGTACCACGTGCGGAAGAGCTCGGCGATCGCCTGCTCTCCCTGCTGGTCGAGGATCGCTCCCCACTGGCGCCAGTGTGCGCCGAAGGCCTCCGGGATCGAGCTCCCGCCGGCGGCGTAGGCGGCCGCGCCGTTCCGGACCTTCCGCACGAGCTGGTCGGCGGAGCGGTAGGGGAAGTGCCTCACCACGAGGAGCTCGTCGAAGACGGTCCCGCGCCCGGAGTAGCGGGCGCCGTGGTTTCCCTGCTCGATCACGAGGTCGGGGCGCCACCTGCAGCCGACCTTCGGGAGAGGGTTCCGCTCGCGCCGGCGGAAGCCGAGGCGGCGGACGGGGTCGAGCTCGAGCGGGTTGTCCTCGGCGGTGGCGACGTGATCGAAGAGCGGCGCCGGCGTGATGAGCCACTGCGGCGCGACCTCGTCGAGGACGTCGGCGATCCGACCGAAGGGGCAGTACCACACTTCGTCGGCGTCGAACGGGACGATCCACTCGGCGCCGAAGTCGAGCCGGGCCCGGAGCGCGAGGGCGGTCATCTTCTCGGACTGGCGATAGGCCGGGTCGGGGTCCTCGACGACCACGAGGCGGCCGGAGCTCCCGCCGGCGAGCTGGTCGAGGATCTCCCTCGTTCGGTCGGTCGAGAGGTTGTCGGCGACGATCACGGCGTCGACCTGGGCGAGCATGTGCGCCACGGTCGAGCCGATCACGTCGGCCTCATCTCGGGCCATGCACACGGCGACGGTAGTCATCAGGATCTCCGAGCGTTGTAGAGGACGGGGTGGACGATCGGCCACGGAGGCGCGAGCGGGGAGGCGAGGAGCTCGGCGAGCTCGGGCCGGGCGGCGGCGCTGGGGGCCACTGCGACGAGGAGGTTCTGCCGGTACCAATTCTCCACCCGGTCGTCCTCCCACAGCTCGAAGCGGAGGGCGCCGGAGACCGCGAAGCCTTCGGCCTCGAAGAGCTCGGTCCAGTAGCGCGGCCACTGCTCGTTGACGTGGCCGGTCCCTCCCTGGCCGGGGATCGCGGCGGAGAAGACGACCACGGGGGCGAGCTGGCAGAGATCCCGGACGAAGCCGGCGGCGCGTGCCGGCGGGAGATGCTCGGCCACTTCGAGGGAGAGCGCGAGATCGAAGCGGCCGGCGAGATGCGCGAGGAGCGGGGTCGAGAGGTCGTGAGGGATGAAGCGGTCGCCGAGGGGGGAGCTCGTGACGTAGCTCCCGTCGAGGCCGATCACTTCGGCGCCGAGCTCCTCGAAGGCGAGGAGCCAGTGTCCCTCCCCACAGCCGACGTCGATCACGCGGGCGGGCTGCACGAGCTCGAAGAGGCGGGGCACCACTGCGGCGGCGGAGGCGACGGCGCCGGAGCGGATCTCGTCGTAGAAGCGGCGGGAGTAGTCGGCGGCCATCAGTAGCCGGTCCCGGTGCGGGTCGAGCCGATGTGGTGGACCCACGGGCCGGAGGAGCGGGCGCCGAGGTAGGCGGAGCGGGCGGCCGGGTCGGCGAAGACGGCGGCGGAGAAGTGTCCCTCGGAGTGATTGCCGGCGGGCCACTGGTGCTCCTCGACGAGCTGCCGGCGGTAGAGGCTGGGGTTCGTCGTGAAGAAGCGGCGGTGCGTGAGGTAGTCGAGGTCGAGGAGCTCGTCGCGCTGGTCCTCGAAGTCGGTCGGCGCGACCTCGACCACTCCGCCGGCGGCGAGCTCGGACGCGTTCCACGCCTGCCGGCGGAGCGCGACCTGCACGAGCTCGGGGTGGTGGAGGAGAAGCGCGGCCATCGCGCCGAGGTCCACGAGGCGGGCGAAGGTGAAGTCGTCCTCGAGATGGAAGACGAAGGGGGCCGAGCTGCTCTCCCGGAGGGTCTGCCACGCGGAGCGGATCGCGCCTCCGAAGCCGGAGCGGCCGGGCGTGGTGATGACGGTGTACCCGGGGAAGACTCGGCGGAGCTTCTCGGCGTGGCGCGGGTCGCCGGAGTCGTCGTGGATCCATCGCTCGGAGATGTTGCCGGAGGCGAAGGCCTCGAAGCTGGGGATCGTCTCGAAGATGTGGTCTCGTCCGTCGGTCATCACGAGGAGGGCGATCATCGGGGGGCCTTTCGTTGTCGGATCCATGCGGCGTGGCTACGGAGGATCTCGCGGTGGAGGGTGTGCGGCCGGTCGACGGTGCTGTTGCGGCCGGCGGGGTTCACGGTCACACGGTAGACGGCGGCGGGGACGTGCTCGATCACCGCGCCGAGGAGCCACGCTCGCCGGAAGAGGGACCAATCCTCCCACGCTCGCTCCGGCCAGAAGCGGCCGGCCTCCTCGAAGAGCTCCCGGCGGATCAGGGTCCCGACCACGCACGGGTTCACGGTCGAGATGTTTCGGCGGTCGAGCACGAGCGGCGCGGGATCCGGCGCGCCCGGCACCACGTAGCGGACGGCGGGAGCTCGGAGATCGCCGGCGGCGCCGAGGAGGGCCGAGAGGTAGCCGGGTTCGAGCTGGTCGTCGGCGTCGAGGAAGCAAAGCCACTCCGAGCTCGTGCGGGCGGCGCCGGCGTTGCGCGCCTGGTGGAGGGTCGGGCCGTGCTCGAGCACGAGCTCCGCCGGGCGTTCGGCCTCCGCCGAGGGAGCGGCGATCGTGCGCGCCAGCTGCGCCCATCGCTCCTCCCCGAAGGTGGCGACGACTACCGCGACGGAGTCGGCGTCCATAGTCCGCGGCGGCGGAGGTACACGCGGCGGCCGGCCTCCATCCGCCGGCGCTGGCCGTTGTAGAGGGCGTCCCGGGGAGCCTTCCCCCACGAGGGGTGAAGGTGCTCGACCACGGAGCCGGCGGCGAAGGTCCACGCGCCGCGCGCCTTCGCGGTCTCGACGAGCTCGTCGTCTACGAACTCGTGCGGGTATCCCTCGTGGAAGATCTTGCCGGGCTCGTCGATGGTGCCGAGCTCGTCGGCGTACCGGCGGCGGATCATGCAGTGCGTCGCGTGCTGGCCGGTCTTCGAGCGCTCGGTCGGGGCGAGGTCCTGCGTTCCGACGACTCCGATCGCCGGCGAGGCGAAGGGCGCCAGCGCGGCCTCGAGCCACCCGGGATGGAAGGCGAGGTCGTCGGCGGCGGTGAAGAGGAAGGGGGTCGAGCTCTGCCGGTACGCGTGGTTGATCTTCCGGGCGTAGTCGCCGACGGGGTTCGGCGGGAGCACGTGCAGCACGATCGCCGGGTCGTCCTCGGCGAGGCGGAGGATCTCATCGATCATCGCGGAGTCGCCGGCGGTGGCGACGAAGTCGATCCGGACGGGCTCGGGCGTGGCCGCGGCGAGCGAGGAGAGGAACGGCGCCACCCGGTGAGGACGGCGGAGGACGGGAACGATCACGGCCACCTGAGCCTCGTCGTTCCCGTCCTCGCGCATCGTCTGTGTCTTCGGCCTCGGTCAGCTCGCGCCGACGGGTTCGAGCGAGGCGAAGGGGTACCGGGTCGCCTCGTCCTCGTTCACGAGGTTGATCGGGTTCGGCAGTGCCCAACCCACCCGGAAGACGACTCGGAGGGCCGAGGAGTCCTGCTGGGGGAGGTTGATCACGATGTTGTTGTTGGCGTCGGTGATGACGCCTTCGGTGATGACCTTGTAGGTGATGTCCTGGCGGACACTCCACACGAGCTGCGACCAATCGCCGGAGATCAGGAGCGAGCGGGCCGGGTCCATCGCGCCGTTGCGGGGGAACATGAGCGACTCCCCATCGAGGGCGTACTGGGTCGGGCCGTCGGCCATCTTCGCCGAAGTGAAGATCGGCGAGCCGGTGGCGTTGCCGTCGACGTCCTTCTCCCGGAGGCCGCGGAGCTTGGCACGCATCCGGAGCGCTGCCACGTGGCCGGAGGGGAAGAAGCCGTCCTCCTCGATCAGGGACAGGACTCCGCCTTCGCCCATGAGGTCGTCGTACAGGTCGCCGACGTCTCCGAGGGTCACGCGGTGGCCGGCCTCTTCGATGCCGATGGAGAGGGGATCCGGCCACGAGCTCGGGGCGTTGATCCCGTACATGACGGCCTGGTCGAAGGCCTTGCCGATCGCCGAGACGATGCCGGGCTTGACCTCCGTCAGAATGTCGTAGTCGGCGTCGTCGGCGACGGAGTCCGGGATCACCACGAAGCACGCCAGCTCCTCGGCGGTGATGTAGACGTTGTCCCACGAGGCGCCGGTCGTCTGCTTGAGGCCGGTGTCCCCGTTGACGAAGTAGGCCTGGGGGAGCGTGCTCCACACGGGCATGCGGCGCTCCTTCCGGGACATGTTCGGGAGGCGCCGGGCGAGGTTCATCACCACGGACTCTTCGGCGATCGTGCCGAGGATCTCCGAGGCCACGTCCTCGGGCATGAGGGCGCCGGCGTCGGTGCGGTCGATCTGATCGGTATAGCTGGGCATGTTGGGAGACCTCCTGGGTCAGTTCCCGCCGCGGATCTTGAGGCGGATCGTGTCGTTGAAACTGGTCCCGGAGCTCTGCGTCGCGCCTCCGCCGGGGAGCGGCCGGGCCTTCCCCGCTGCGGCGAGGTAGGGCTTGGCCTTGACGAGCTCGTCGATCGCCGACGTGATCGCCTTCGAGTCCACTTCGCCTTTGACGATGAAGCGGTCGAGGTCGCCGAGGAAGCTCGCGGCGTCCTCGGCATCTTGCAACTTACCGCCGGCGGCGGCCTTGATCTCGGACCGTGCGATCCGGCGGTTCGCTTCGAGGGTCGCCTCTTCGCGGCCGGCCTTCTTCGCGGCCTCGATCGCCTTCTCCTCGGCGGTCTGGTTCTTCGTCCGAAGCTCGTCGCGCTCGGCCTCGGCGGCGAGGCGTGCTCGCTCCGCTGCGTCTGCTCGATTCCGCTCGGCGCGGAGGGCCTTCAAGCCGGCCTCGCCGAGGCCTTCGGGGTCTTCGTTCTTCGGGTCGGGCTTGGTCGCTGCGCCGGCGCCGGTCGCCGGCGGTGGCGTGCTGGTGGTCCCGGTTCCCGGTTCGGTCGTGGTCTCTGTTGCTGCTCCCATCGCGGGCGCTCCTTATCTCGGGCCGAGGCATCGCGCCTCGACGAGACGGATCCTACGCGGACGGAAGCCGGGAGAGTGCGGATCTCATCTCGTCCGGGTCGCGCCACGCTTCCTCGGGGAGCTCGTCGTCGACGGGGGTCGCGGCGTCCCGGTGGCGGCGGAGGGCGGAGAAGGCGCCGGCCTCCCACTCGGCGAGGCGGTCGCGGCTGGCGCCGGTGGCCGAGCTCGGGCGTTCATTCCCACGGGATCCGGGCATAGTCGGGGACCTCCTCTCCGGCCTTCCGTGCGGTCGAGATGATGCGAGCGTACAGGTCCTCGAAGTCGAGGCCGGGCTCGTCGAGGTACTGCGGCACGAGCTCGGCGTAGCGGGCGCGCTCGGTCCTGCCGGCGAGGTTCTCGCGCAAGAGGTACTCGAGCTCCCGGACCTCCTCTTCCCACGTCTGGAAACCCATCCGGTAGGGGCTCGGTCCCTCGATCGCGTTCACCGCGTCGCCGAGGTAGTCGAGGGCCTCCCGCCGAGCGAGGTCAGATTCGACGGAGGCGATATGGCCGGCGGCGTCGAGGTCGTCTCCGAAGATCCGGGCGAGGTCGTAGCCTTCGTCGGTGATCGAGCGGAGGAGCTCGTCGGGGTCGAGCTGGCCGGAGTAGGCGTCGAGGCTGGGGAGCTTCCCTCGGCGAAGCGCGCCGGCGGCCTCCGCTCGCCGGTTGAGGTCCATCCAGAGATCCATCGCCTCGTCGATCGAGAGGTCTCGGCCGAGGGCGTTCGACATGGAGGCGGCGAGCTGGTCGGGCGCCTGGCCTCCTCCGTACCACGAGCGGGAGAGGCGGGCCTTCTCCCGGTCGCTGATCTGCTCGAGCCAGTCGTACTCGCCTCGGCGGGCCGCGCTGCCGGCGTTCGTCTTCGAGCCGATCCGGGGCGGGTTCTTGATCCGAGGACTTCCCTCGGTGAGGCGGTCGAGCTCGCGGAGGACGTCGGCCTGCTCGCGGGCGGCGGCCTCGCGCGCCACTTTCCGGACGTCGGCCACACGAGCTCGGGCGGAGAGGACCTCGTCGGGGTGGACTCCGTACTTCTCGGCCACCCGGCGGACGTCGGCGGAGTCGGCGGTGAGGTTCTTCGCGGCCTCCCGGCGGGCGCGATCTTCGAGGAAGCGGCGCTCGGCCTTCTGCTCGCGGAGCTCGATCACCCGGTCCGGGGTGACGTTGCGCCGGCGGGCCTCGGCGAGGACGTCGGGATCCGTGGCGGTCGAGCGCGTGCGGCGCGCCGGGCCCGTGCTCGGGCTGGTGCTCGGCGGCGCGAGCTCGGGCGCGGTGGTCGTGGCGTGCTTCGCGTCGGTCAGCATCGGGCCGAGCTCCCCGTGATCGACGACCTCGACGCGCACCTTGTCGCCGGCGGTGACTTGCTTCCGGAGCTGGCCATCGGGGGTTCGGAGCGGGCCGGTCCCGTCGGGGCTGAGGACGTTCTCGGTCCTCTTGTAGCGGATCGAGCCGTCGGCGTCCACCACGTAGGGGCGGCCTCCGGCCTCGCGCTTCGCGTCTTTGAGGTCGGTCAGTAGGTCCCGGTTGATGATCTGGCCGGGGTCCTCGGTCCCGAAGATCTCGGCGATATCGCAATCGCACGAGGGGTGCAGCGGGAGGAGGTCGGCGGACTTGTACCGCTGGGTGGAGGCGGTCGCGCAGAACGCGCACGAGCGGCCGGTCAGCACCCGGCGGTAGCCGACGACCCACGGGCGGAGCTGGCCTCCTCGGTTGATCTCGGCCTTGTTGGTCAGACTGACGTCGGTCCGGGCGGTGCTCACTGCACGAGCTCGGCCGGAGCGCATCGCTTCCTCGAAGGTCGCGCCGTTCGCCACACGAGCTCGGGCCTCGACGATCGAGCGGTGGTAGACCTCGGCGACGGGGACTCCGTTCCGGATCTCCGGGACCACGGGCACGAGGCCGGAGGCGGGGAAGCCTCCCAGCCGGTCGTTCGCGTTCATGTACGCGACGGCGAGCGTCGAGGTCTGCTGCTTCGCGGTCTGCAGCACGACTCCGGCGGCGGCCTCGAATTGTGCGGCGGCGACGTCGTCGAGGCCGGCGAAGGTGTCCCACTGCTCGCCGATGAGCTCCGCGGTCGCGTCTTGCACTCCGAGGAAGCGGCGGTGGTGCGCCTGCTGAATCTCGACGAGCTGGTCGAGCTCGGCCACGGGCTACGCCTGATTCGCCGGCGGGAGGCCTCCGGTCGCGGCGAGCTCCTGGCGGGCGAGGAGGTCGGCCTCCACGGTCGCGAGGCGGGCGCGCTCTGCGGCGTTCGCGGCCATCCCTTCGAGCTGCATCTGTGCTCGCATCGCGGGGAAGCGGTCGATCTGCTCCGGGGTGTAGCCGAGCTCCTCCCATAGCTGCGGCGCCGGGACGTCGAGCTCCTTCTTCTTCGAGACGGCGTCCACGTGCTGCGACTCCGTGCGGGTCTCGGGGTCGCGCCAGATGGTCTCCATCGACTGCGCGCCGGCGAGCTCGGGGATCTCGGCGATCTTGCCGGCGAGGCGCATCACTTCCTCCCACCCGGCGCCCCACCCGCGTGTCTTCCGGCGGACCTTCGCCACGAGGCCAGACTCGGCGGACTTGATCGACTCGCCGGAGAGCCGGTCGGCCGACGCGCGGAGGTAGTGCGGCGGGGTGGCCGAGATACTCGCGATGTGCTGGACGATGAGCTCGATCGAAGACACGCTCGAGGAGAGGTCGGCGGCGTCGAATTGTCCGAACTTCGCTCCCTCCTCTTCGAGCCACCAGAGCTTCCCGGGTCCGCTCTTGAAGTTCGGCGGGAGGGTCTCGCCGGTCGGTTTCCCGTCGGCGCCGATCTTGTCGTCGGGCTCGTAGCCGGTGAGGTGGCGCTGGGGGAAGGCGGCGAACTCGGAGGCCACGAGCATGTCCGCGACGAGCTTGTTCACCGCGTCCTGCAGCGGCATCACGGAGGAGAGCTCGGAGTGTGCGGCCCATCCGGCGCGGCGCGAGATCGTCAGCCGCGGCATGTTCAGGAACTCGACCACGGGCACCACTCCGAGCGGGTTCGCCATCTTGCCGGAGGAGTCGAGATCGCTCCTCACGTCGAGCTGGTCCTCGATCACCCATCGTGCGCGGCCGGGGTCCACCATTCCGCCGGCGGTCCTCTTCGCCTGCGAGCGGAAGAGGTACACGGCCTCCGGGAAGAAGAGCTCGGCGTGCTCGTAGCCGTCGTCGGCCACGTAGGAACGGAGCGCGGCGGTCCGCCGGCGGCGGATCTTCGGGTGGCACTCGACGACCGTCATCGTCGAGGAATCGACCGTGATCTCCGGGGTCTTCTCGTCGTCTCCCTGCCAGCACGTGACGTAGAAGGCGCCGGAGATCAGTCCGTCGAGATGACCCATCCCGCTCTGCAGGTCGAGCTCGTTCGCCTCCCACAGCCTCTTCGCTCCGGCGTCGGCGGTCGTGCTCTTGTTCACCCGGAAGCCTTGGACCTCCATCCGCTCCTCGGGCGCGTTCACCACGACTCCACACCAATTATCGGCGAAGGCGTGGAAGAGACCTCCGAACGCTTCGAGGAACTTCTCGCCGGCGAACGCGAGATTATGGGCGCCGTCGTAGTAGGCCTCGGCCTTCTCGATCACTGGCCGGCGGCCGACGAGCTCGGCGTGCAGCTTGCGGAGGACCTTGATCGGGTCGCGGTTGTCTTCGGGCACGAGGCCTCCTCTACACGGAGCCGCCGGAGCGGCGCTTCTTCTTCGGGACGGTCCGGAGCATCGCCCGGGACATGGCGTTCACGGCGGCGGCGATCCCGTCGATCCGCTTCGAGCTCTTCCGTCGGTCGGGCTTGGCGGGCTTGATGTTGCCGGCGGGGTCCTGCATGACCTCGGCGCAATCTGCCATCCATCGGAGGACGGGGTTCCCTCCGTGGCGGAAGAGGGGGAGCTCGGGGGTCGATCCCATCACGGCGCGCTCGATCTCTTTCGCCGGAGCGTTCAGAGTCAGGTAGCCCTGGCGGGTCGGGATCATGTTGTGCCCTTCGTTCTGCATCTCTTGGACGGTCTCGGTCGCGTTCCACGGATCGTAAGCGACCTCCGCGACAGTACAGCCGAGGCGCTCGGTCTCGGCGGCCATGTCCGCGCGCACCTTGGCGTAATCGACCACGTTCCCCTCGGTCAGCGTGACCCAGCCGGCCTTCGCCCACGCTCGGAGCGGGACTCCGGTCAGTCGTTCGAGCTCGTCGACGCGCTCCTCCGGGATCCAGAATCGCGCCCACACGAGATAGGCGAGGACGGTCGTCGATCGCTGCTCGACCTCGAAGGGGGAGATCCACACGGCGGCGGTGAAGTCCGTCGTGGCCGAGAGGTCGAAGCCGAGGTAGGCGGTCCGGTCGCGGAAGTCCTCGGGCTGCACGGAGCCGGCGGCGGCGTCCCACTTCGCCATCGTGAGCCACGCGATCGTCTGCTTCGTGCGCTTCCCACAGTGAAGGCGGAGGTAGCGGTTGAGCTGCGCGGGACTGTTCGCGGCCTCCCTCGCCTTCGAGCGGAGGTAGTCCTCGGTGACGGTGTAGCCGATCCCGGGGTTCGCGGTCGTGAGGGTCTCGATCCCGAAGGGGTCGCGCGCCAGCTGCTCCTCGGTGGCGGCGAAGACGACTCCGTAGAAGCTGGGGTCGACGATCGTCCCCGTGCAGAGGTTCTCGACGTAGGTCCGTTTCGTGTCGTAGATGCTGCCGGTCTTCCCCTCGTCGGCGGTCGTGATGAAGACCACCAGGGGCTGCTCCCGGGATCCGGTCCCGGTCTCGATCGCGTCGATCGTGTCGGGCGTCCGGTGAACGTGGACCTCATCGACGATCCCTCCGTGGACGTTGAGGCCGTGCAGGTTCCCGCCCATGTCGGCGGCCAGCGGGCGGAGGATGCTCGTCGTCGTCGGGTTCGTGAGGTACCCCTTCGTGATCCCTCGCACTCCGAGCTTCTTCCGGAGCTCGGCCGAGCGCTCGGCCATCACCTTGCACGGGGCGAAGACGATCTGCGCCTGGGCCTTGTCCCTCGCCGCGGCGTAGACCTCGGCGCCTTCCTCCCCGTCGGCGAACGCGAGGTAGAGCGCGAGGCCGGAGCACTCGGTCGATTTCCCGTTCTTCCGAGGTTTCTCGAACCACGCGGTCCTGATGATCCGGAAGCCGGTCCGCTCGTCGATCAGTCCGAAGACGGGGGCGATCTCGTAGAAGACCTGCCAGTCGAAGAGGCGGAGAGGATGCCGCGCCCATCGCCCCTTGATCTGCTGCAGCTTGCCGAGGGCCTTCACCACGCGCTCGACCTTCGAGCGGGAGTAGACCACGTGCGGGCCGGTCGGGAGCGGAGTCACGAGGACCGGAGCGTTGTCCTCCATCCACCCTGTCTCGATCACGAGGCCGGCCTCGATCATCGCGGCCACGTGCTCGCCGATCACGCGCCACGAGTCCTCCTCTCGGGGGACCGCGATCGGGAAGCGCTCCTCGAGCTGGTCAGTCGAACGCGTCGTCGTCGCCATCGTCACCAACTCCGGCGGAGCCGGGCGCGACGGGGATCCGGAGCCGCGACACTGGCGTGATGTAGAGCTGCACCGCGGCGGCGAGCATCGTCCGGTTCGCCTCGCGGTAGATCTGCCACGCGGGATTCTTCACGGGTCCAGTGTCGCCGCGCTTCGACTCGATCACCACGCCTTCCTTCCGGAGGATCGCCTCGGCCTCCATCATGTGCGCCCACGCGGTGACGTACGCGGTCAGCACACCGCGGTCGACGTCGGCGAGCACTCCCGCTCTTTCGAGCTCCTTCGTCACCCGGCGCCACTCCGCGCCGGCGGCCGCGCTGAGTCCCTTCACCATCGCCGGCGCCTTCGGGGCGAGCACGATCCGCCGCGCCTTCTGGCCGTCCGGAGTCCGGAGAGGTTTCATCCCTCGGAGCGTCCGGACGTTGTCGGGCTGGGGGACTGGTCCGCGCTGTCCCATCACGAGCTCCCGGGCGAGCTCGGGCGCGGCCGAAGCCGAGGCGGAGGAGGCGGGATCGCCGGCCTCGACGGATCGAACCTCGCCGGCGGCGCCACCTTCGGGAGCTGCTCGGGCTGGCTGGTGAGATGCCACGCGCTGCAGTGCGGGCAGAGGTACACCCGGACCGGACGGTTCGGCCGAGAGCTCCCGGCGTACGCGGCCAGCTTCTCCCGCGCCACGTGCTCGGGGTACCCGGTCTTCCCCCGCGGGCACACGGTGACGGAGCTCCTCGGCGGTCGCCGGCGCTGCTCGAGCCGATCGTTCTCCTCGGCCTCGGCCTCCGATCGGCGGCGCTGCTCCCGCTCCCCTCGGGCGCGGGCCGAGAGGTTCCGTCCCGGCGATCCGTGGCGCGCCTTGCGATCCTGGCGGGGGGTGCGTCGGGACATGGCCTCAACGGTAGCCGAGGCGCTATCCGATGAGGCGGAGCTGCTCGGCCTCGCCTCGATCTGACTTCCTGGCATTGCAGAGGAGTAGCCGAGCCGGAATCGAAGGCGAAACTCGTCCTGGCGACAACGCGCA
>ERZ724522.173-NODE-173-length-41096-cov-7.400941_pt1 | contig 41096 bp, 61 predicted proteins | sample MGYA00376055_ERZ724522 | MGnify/ENA primary metagenome ERZ724522 (study PRJEB28724, sample SAMN07190884) | wastewater metagenome | isolation source: effluent of sewage treatment plant in Hong Hong | place: Hong Kong | collected 2016-03-17 ... | reverse complement strand
CTGCTGTCTGGCGATCCCTGCCCGTTCTGCAAGGCCATGAGCGGCAGAACTACGCCGCTTGGCGTGCCGTTCTTCAGCCTCGGCGATTCGATGACGGTTGACGGAAAAACGATGGTGTTTGATTACAAGGCAATCTACGGCCCTTCGCTGCACCCCGGCTGCCGGTGCGGCATCAAGGCCATACTCAAAGGAGGGGCGTAACCATGCACCCACTGATTGAGCGATTGGAACTCATCCGCAAGCGTGCGGCGGCAATCAAGGCGATCAACGCCGAGGACCGCGTTGGAGTCATGTCCCGCGCGATGGTCGCGGAAGATATCAAGGCCACCGAGAACGCCAACGGGCGTTTCGTGTCGATGATCGTGACTACCGATGACGTGGACATGGAGAACGAGGTTGTAGACCCCAACGGGGCCGACACCTCGTACATCAACACGCGCGGGCAGGGCAAGGTGTTCCTCGATCACCGAATGGAGACGGAGTTTGCGGTCGGTTCGATCGTCTACACCGCCAAGCACATCATCGACGGCGAACTCCGGGGATATCGGCAGTTGATCCGCATCCGCAACGATTCACCGTTTCCGTTCGCTGACGACTGCTGGAACATGGCGAAGACCATCGGCATCGGGTCATCGGTGGGGTACGCCGGTCGCGTGATGAGCAAGGTCTACCCAACGGACCCGGCGCGTTGGGCGGGTGCCAAGTCGGTGGTCCGGCGTTGGAAGTGGATCGAAACCAGCCTTACAGCGGCACCGATGAATGTCTCATGCCAGTCGCAATCGGTGTCCGAGGGCAAGCGGCTGGCGACACTGGACGACCTCGTAACTAAGTCGATCATCAAGCGGGAGACGGCGGTGGTGCTTGGATTGACCGACGCCAAGCCTCGGATTATCATCAGCATGGCCTGACATTCCCCTCCTCGCCCGCATTACCGCTGACGCGCGTGCGGGTTTTCCAAATCAGGTTCGCGGACTGTGGATATCGGATACTGCCACGGTACCCAATCGGGTAGACGAACGCAGTGACGTACACCAGAAGGCTGCGAAGCAACACCATTGCTTCGGAGTACGTCACATGAAAATCAAGGTCAAGAGCCGCGCGGAACTGCTGCGCGTGCTGAAGGAAAACGGCTTTGTGGGTCAGGCGACCCTCGATGCCGTCAAATCGTTCTGCGCCGATTCAGGTATTGAGATCACCGACATCGCAACGATCTGGGGCAAGACCGTCACCATCGCCGTGACCGCCAACGCTGGCGAGCAGGTGGAAGTGACCGACGGCACCCAGGGCGGCGGGGACAACTCGGGCGGGAACGGCGACAATGCCGATTCCGGCGAGAAGTCCATCGCGGACCTCGACGCGGTGAACAAGCGGCTGTCCGATCTGGAGGCCAAGTCCGCCGCCGTCACCAAGGGCAAGTCCAACGCATCGGCGTGGGCTGGCGCAACCAATCAGCCTGTCAAGGCATCGGTATGGGCCAACATGGCCGCTGGCAAGGCGTACAACCGCAAGGCCAATGCGGGCCAGACGGTCTACGGCGATGCCGACAAGGCCGCTGCGGCTGGCGCGTGGATGCGTCTGGCGATTGCCGGTCCCGCCGAGTACGGCAGCAAGCGTGCCGACCTCGACATCTGCGGCAAGGCCATGATTACGACCAACAACACCCTCGGCGGTGCGTTGGTCCCCGATGACTTTGCGGCGGAACTCATCAACCTGAAGGAACTTCGCGGAGCGGCTCGGCAGGTCTGTGCGGTTCGTCCGATGGCGCGTGATACCGTCACGCTCCCCCGGCGTACCTCGGGCCTCACGGTCTACGCGCCGGGCGAGGCCGGTACCGGAACGGCCTCCGACATGGGCACTGACAACGTGTCCGTGACGGCGTTCAAGATGATGACGCTGACGCAGGTGTCGTCTGAACTCTTCAACGATTCGGCCCTGAGTGTCGGCGACGAAATCAGCCGCGAAATCGCCTACGCCTTCGCGGACAAGGAAGACGAGTGCTTCTTCAACGGTGACGGTACTTCGACGTACTACACCGTGACGGGCATCCGCTCCAAGTTCTCGAAGATCGCCACCGACAACGGCGGCACGGTTGCGGGCGGCAACGTCGCGGGCCTCATCGTCGGCACGGGCAACGCCTACTCGGAGTTGACCCTTGACGACTTCCGCAAGACGATGGGCCTTCTGCCGCTCTATGCGGACCAGGCCAATCCGTTCTGGGTCATGCACAAATCGTTCTTCTTCGAGGTTTTGCTTTCCCGCTTGCAGGGCGGCGTCTCAACCGGCGTCGGCCTCGGCGGCGTGCAGTTGAGCGAGGTCAACGGCAAGCCCCGGTACGAACTGTGCGGATACCCGATCGTGTTCTCGCAGGTCATGCCGCGTACCGAGGCCAACTCGCAGGTGTGCGCGTTGCTCGGCGCGTTCCCGCTCGGCGCGAAGTTCGGCGAAGTCACTGGCAGCATGGCGATTGCCACCAGCGATCAGCGGTACTTCGATCAGGACTTGATCGCCATTCGCGGCACCCAGCGCGTCGGCTTCACTGTTCACGACCTCGGCAACTACTCGGCCACCGCTTCGGCCCGCGTCGCGGGTCCGATCGTCGGCCTCGTCACTGCGGCCTCCTAATCGCACAACCAACGGAGACAGACAATGATTCATGCACAGAACGCGGCCTTTGCGATTATGAAGGCCGGTAAGACCGTGGCGAGCAACGCCACTTCGGTTGATTACGTTGACGGGCAGTCGTGGCACTACGCCACCATCCTGCTTGTTGGCGGACTCGCCTCGTCCGGTACCTCCAACTCGTTCTCGACGCTGGCACTGGTGGAAGCCGATGACACGGCAACGACCAGTTTCACCAACGTGAGCGGCGCGGTTGGCGGGACCGACTCCACCAACGGGTTCACAATCCCGATCAACAACTCCTCAACCACTTCCTACTGCGTCCGGTTCAACGTGGACCTCCGCAAGCGGAAACGGTACGTGGCGATCAAGTCAACGCCCTCGGCGGCTGCTACGGATCAAGGTCCGTATAGCGTCGTGGCGTTTCTGTCGCGCGGAGAGGAAGCCCCGAACACCACGCTGGAGTGGATTCAGGGTGTCGCGTCGGGCAACACCACCACGGTCAGCAAGGTTCTCACGATCTGAGTGAGCAACGTCATCCCTTGGCTCGGTGGGCACCTCGGCTATTCCGGGTGCCCACCGAGGAAGGGAGTTTCGCACAAGCCAAGGGAGCGGATGCCAATGGAAACGATCAGGCTCAATCTCGGAGCAGGGAAGACCCCAATGGAGGGGTACGTCAACATCGACCGGAAGAACGGAACGGAGGCGTACCCGCTGCCGTATGCCGACAACTCCGTTGACGAGGTGCGGGCCTCGCACATCTTGGAGCATTTTCCGCATGGCGAGCAGCCCGCGATTCTGAAGGATTGGGTTCGCGTTCTGAAGCCCGGCGGCGTGCTGAAGATCGCGGTACCCGATATCCGCAAGGTGGCCGAGATGCTCACGAAGAACGAGCCGGGCCACTATCAGCAATGGCTGTACGGGAGCCAGACCGACGGGAACGACTACCACAAGTGCGGGTACGAGCAGTACGGGCTGGCGATGGAGATGAAGGCGGCGGGGCTGATATGCGTTGAGCGGTGGGTATCGACCGAGCAAGACTGCGCATCGCTCCCGATCAGCCTGAATCTGCAAGGCGTGAAGTCGGCGAAGGTTGAGCGGACGTTGGTTGCGCTCATGTCTACACCGAGGCTCATCCACAAGCACAACTACCTCTCGGTCATCAACTCAGTCATCAAGCGTGGTATCTCGTTCCGCGACTACGGCGGCGCGTACTGGCATCAGGGCGTTGAGCGGCTGATGCGCGAGTGCTGGGACGAATACGAGTGGATTCTGACGATCGACTACGACACGCAGTTCAACTCCGATCTGCTGGACCGCGTGGCGATGATCTTCGAGATGAACCCGGAATACGACGCGATCGCGCCACTCCAGGCCAAGCGCGAGGCGACGGGCCTTCTGGCGCACATGGACATCGGCAAGCCCGAAGACCTCATCAAAGACGTGATCCCGGCGCGGGCGGCGCACTTCGGCTTTACGTTCTTCCGCTCGGCATCGGTCAAGAAGTTCGCCGAATGGTGCAAGTCACGCGGCGAACCGATGATGCTGGAGAAGCCGTCGCCCGATTGCGATTGGGGCGATGATCGGATCGACGCGGACATGAACTTCTGGTACCGCTTCAAGGAAGCGGGATTCAAGTTGGGCGTTACGCCCCGCGTGAGCGTCGGGCATCTGGAAGAACTCGGCGTATGGGTTGGTGAGGACTTCAAGCCGGTGTACCAGCCGGTCAGTCAGTTCAACGACAGCGGCCCACCGTTGGCCGCGAGGAGATAGTCATGGCTATCGGCAATACAGCACGGGCGAACACAGCGAAATCACCTTCCCCGACGTTCCAGCCGGTCGGCTCGTATGGCAGCATCGTCCTCATGCTGGACAACGCCAGCGCGACAGCGGCCACGACTGCCGAGCAACTGAATCCCGGCAGCGTGACGGCGAGCGGGTTCCACTGGGTCAAGCGTGGCGAGGGCATGACCCGCGCGTACATCTACGCCCGGATGCTGAAGTCAACTTCGGCTGTCACAACTTCGCCGGTTGTCAAGGTCTACGGCGCGTGGCCGGTTGGGGCCGCTCCGACGCTGCCCGAGAATAACTCGGGGGCGTTGCCCACCGATGGAACGTGGGTTGTGAAGCGGCTCGACGCGACCACGGCGGCGGCGGCGGGGCAGACCTTGACGCTGGCACTTGACGCGGCGGACACACAGCCCGAGGACACGACGTACATCTACAGCGATGAAACGGCGGTCATCGACCTGCAGGACGCGCCGTATGTCATCGTCCTGCACAGCACGGCGGCAAGCATCACCAATGCCACATCGACGGTTGTTGAGGTCTACGCACGTTGCATCGCGTGAGTCACCATCATGGCTATCGCCACCACCAGCGACTACAAGACGTATGCGGGGATCAGTTCCTCGACGTATGACACGCGGCTCGGCGTGCTGATTACCGCCGCGCAGTCGATGATGGAGGAATACTGCGGCAGGCTGTTCGATTCGTCTTCATACGAAGACTTCATTGACGGTTGCGGTTCGGCGGTGCTGATCGTCAAAAACCCGCCCATTGCGGCGATTACATATATCCGAGTATATGCGTTCCCCGGAGACACCAACTACACGACCCTAGACAGCGATTACTACACCTACGACGCTACATCCGGCGTCATCAAAATCACACCATCGAGGGGCGCGAGGTTTTTCCGCGATACGTTCAATGAGACGATTGGGCCGAACTTCGGGCAGTGGCCGAACTTCACGGTCGGGTTCCAGAATGTTCACGTCAAATACGACGGCGGGTACACCAGCGGAACGATGCCCGCTGGTCTGAAACTCGCCCTCTACAAGATCGTCGATGCGCTCTTCGCGCAGACCCGCGCGGATATGTCGCTCAGCAGCGAAACGCTCGGCTCGTACTCGTACAGCCGTGGTGGGGCGCAGGCGTTTGACGACACCGTGAAAGTGCTGCTGAAGCCGTGGACGCGACGGGAGAATCTGTGAGCGTGTATGCGTTGCTCAACTCGACCTGCACCATCAGCCGCAAGACGACGGCGGTGAGCAGCACGACCTACGCGGGCGTGAATACGTGGAGCAACGCGGCTACGGGTGTGGCCTGCACGATTCAGGCCGACGCGACCCGCGAGGCGGACTTTGCGGCCAAGGAAACAGGGATCGTCTCGGCGTGGGGGTACTTTGAGTACGGCACCGATATCCGCACGGGCGATCGTGTTGTGCCCAATGACGGGCAATACAGCGGCGTGACGCTGACGGTTCTGGGTCCGCCGCAGGATCAGGCCGGGCGGCAGGCGTTCGTCCGCGTTCCCCTTGAATACCGCATCGGGGGAGGTACCCGATGAGCGTGCAATGGAAGGGCGATGAGTTCATGGCCCGCATGTTCGGCCCCAATGGGGCATTGAACCGGGGCGTGACCGCCGCCGCGATCGAACTGGAAAGCACGATCCGCGAGGGGTTCGGCCATTCTCACGGGATGACGCCGAGCAAGCCCGGCGCGTACCCGAATACGCAGTTTGGTGATCTGCGGAACAGCATGGGCCACACGAAGGCGAGCATGGGCGTTGCGTTCGTTGGTTCGGGGCTGCCGTATGCGAGGTACCTCAACGATGGAGCGGTCATTCGGCCCGGCGGCAAGGCGTTGGTTATCCCCTTGACCTATCAGGCCAAGCGGCTCCTCAACCAGTACGGCGGCAGCCCGCGCCGGGCAATCAATGCCCTGAAGTACGGCGGAAAAAAGATTGCCTTCATCCGCACGCCGCACGGGCTTCTCGTCGCGCAGTCTGTCGGCGGGAAGCACGCCCGCACGGTGGGATGGTTCCTGATTACCCGCAAGACCATCGTCATTCAGCCCCGCCCGTGGGCGAAACTCGGCATCTCGCAAGCGACGGCGGCTATGGCTGATCGGTTCGCAGCGACCGTCAAGGAGGCGATGGCCTAATGGCCTCATACCTCCCCATTCTGTATCAGGCGATCGGCGACAGGCTCACCGGCGATACCGGCACGGGCGGCCTGTTCAACTCCGGCACGCCGCTGGTGACGCAACTTCGGAACACGGTTATCGACCAGGGGCAGGCGTTCCCATACCTCGTCATGCGGTGCCAGGGCGGCGACGTTGAGGACGGGTTCAGCGTGCGGACGCACAAGGTCAGCGTGACGATTGACGCATATATCGAGGAGCAGCCCGCGAGCGGGTACGACCCGTTCGACCGTGGCAGCAAGATTCTGGACAGGGTAGAGGGCGACTGGGACTTGCAGTCAACGCGCGTGCCGTCGTTCGGCTTGGATCGGTTTACGCCGACGCTGGCGAACAACTGGTACGCGGGTCCGTTCCAGATGCTCCGCGTGAGGGAGGCTCACGAACCCGGCGTACTTCATTGGATCATGGACTTTGAGATTCTTGTCAGCAAGCAGGGAGCGTGACCTATGGCCTACCCCCTTGTCGGAAATGAAGGCGACTTCACCATCAGCACGGGCGATGCGTTCTACACCGGAATCTTCGGGACTTCGCTCGGCGCGGGCCTCGTCAAGCGGTTCTCATGGACGCTGAACGTCAGCAGCGAGACGCACGATATCACACCGCTCTCCGCGACGTACATCAAGAGCCTGAGCGGGCTGCGGTCCTATGCCGCGACGTTCGCGGGGACGGCGTTCAACATTCCCCGAATCGGCAATCAGGGATTGGTGGCGATGGCAAGCCCGGCGTACTACACCACCAACGCTCGCGCGTGGACGCTGGTACTTGAGCCTGCGGCGGTCCACGATATCACGAACTTCAACGCGACGGCCCCGACGTGGCGATCGTTCCGGCCCGATACCGTGCTGCGGTGGTCCGGGTCGTATACGTGCGACGTGGACTCGGCGGCACAGATTCGCACCGGCGGGAGCGGCACCGAGCCGATCCAGGCACCGAATATCACCGACGATACGAGCGGCACCGACCTGTCGAATATCACGCTGACCTACGGAGACTCGGCCACTGACGAGACGTTCAGCGGCGAGGTCCAGGTCACGGGCGTGTCGATGGGCGCGGTTCGCGGCACGAAGCAATCGGCCACCATCAACTTCGTCGGCTCCGGTGCGTTGGCGGCGGCTGGCACCAACCTCCTTTTCACCGGAAGCGGCATCAGCGGCGGCAACGTGACGGCCCCGGTGTGGAGCGGGAATGGCTCGGCGGCATTGGTCGCGCGGTTCTATGAAAAGACGACGGCGACAGTTCTCTACCACGAAACCGCCGATATGTTCTGGCGGCGCATGGTCATCTCCTGCGAGGTGGGCCAGCCGGTCAGTCTGGCGATGGACTTTGTTGGCAGCGGCGCACTCACGGTGAACTGATATGGCAGAGCGATCAAAAAACGAGATTGCCGAGGCAGTCATCTCCGTCAAGGCGGACGGGGCTGCCGATGCCAAGTCGGAACTGGAATCGCTCCGGGCGACGGTGGCGCGTCTGTCTGGCGAGATCGACAAACTGAAGGGTCAGGGCGGCGCAGATTCCGAAGGCTCCACCAACTCCGGCAGCGGGGCTATGGGCCTAACGAGCGTGTTCAAGCGGATGCTGGGCATCTTCGGTGCCGGTGTTGGAATCAAGCAGTTCACCGACCTTGCGGTAGCGATCAACGCGGCCCATGTTGAGGCGACTCGGTTTCAGGAAACTCTGGTCAAGATGCAGGGCGACACGGCCAAGGCGACGGCGGACACCTACACGGGCATCCGCAACCGCATGGCCGAGAACCTCGGCATCAATCCCGCGTTGCTTCGCGGGCAGGGACCGAACCGAATCGCCGCTGGCGAGGCCCGCGCGAAGGCGGTAAGCGATGCTCAGGCGGCGGTAGACGAGGCCATGCGGGCGGCGGCACCGACCTGGTTCTCTGATATCTTGTGGCAGGACTTTGTGCGATCGACATTCGGAACGTCATTCGAGGAAGACAAACTGCGAGATGCGCGGTCGAATCTTCGCGGCGTCGTCCAGATGCAAGCCGCGCAGGCCGCACGCGGAGAGGCGTTGGTCGATCAGGCCGATGCGATTGCGATGCAGCGAATCTTCTTCGGCTCCATGCAGGACGTAGCGTCAAACACATCCGCCCAATTGATGAGGACTCCCCGATAATGCCTTGGGTTCGATTCACCAACCAGCCGACACTCTCCTACAGCAACCTCACCGGGTTCTACGGCACGGTCGTCTACAAGGCGTGGGATATCGACCGCAACGATATTGTCGTCGCGCCTGAACGCCTGATGAAGAATCCGGGCGGAACAAGCCCAGGAGACACCGAGACGCTGCCGGGGTTCGATACGCCTTGGCCGTTTGGGTCGTCGGTTGATGAGTCGGTGCCAACCGATCGAATCCTGTTAGACGATTACACCGTCAGCAAGAACGGAACCGAGTTCGTCATCGTTGCGCTCTACACCGACCGGCGGTACCGCAACACCTTCGCGGCCTCGTTCCAGACCAAACAGGACGACGTGCAGTATCAACTGAAACGCCCGATCGTGCTCGCCAAGTCTCAGGGCAGCGGCAACTCAGCATCGTGGGCGTGGGTCAACTACGCGGCCCCGGTGTTTTCGACCATTGCGCGCGCGTCGATCACCAAGCACGTCAAGGTGAACTACACGCCCGGCGAGGCAGGTCCGTCACAGTTCCTCCGCCAGTTCTCGTCGGTCATCAACGCACAGACCAACAGACTGCACTACCTCGGTGTTCCAAGCGGGTCGTCGCAGGGTTCGCGTTCGCTCGAATACTGGTTCAGGTTCGAGGGCGCAGATATCGTGCAGATCGCGTGGGATCGGTTCAAGGTGTCCTATTCGTGGGTTCACGACAGCGGCAACCTTGCCGACTACTCGTCGATCTTCATCCCCGGATCGGACCCGACACAATCCATGCTGGAGATCAACCTCCCAAAGGTCAGATCGTCGCTGGAGGAGATCGAAAACGGTCCATCGGACACGGTTGGAAAGTGGTTCCGTGCGCCGTTCGAGCAGACCATCGCAGTGCCTCCGATGGAGTATTTCGGCGACATTGGGCAGGGGTCATTTGACCCGACAAAGCCGCCCCCAAACGTCTATATCAGCCGCCAGATTTTCAAGGTCGATGCCACGGGATGGGCATCACTTCCGGGGTTCGATGATTCGACTTCGCCGCTATGAATCAGGCCACAGTCATCCATCTCGGGATCGTGCGGGCCGTCCGCGTTCGCGGCGAAGTGGTGACGTACCCAACCGATCCAGCCGAACTTCTCAGCGGCCTTGGCGTGGCGTCGGATATCACCTACGACATCGACATGAATATCCCGCAGGCCCCGTGGGTGCGGCTCATCGACGTTGAGCCGGTTGGGTTCCGCGAACCGGAGCCGATGCGGATCATCCCGTGCAAGCCCGGAACGCCATGCAAGATCGTTTCCGAGAACAACGTATACAATGTGTTCGTCGATGAACTCCCGGCTCGTAGTCCGTGCCCGCCGACGCAGCAAGCGAGTGCCGATCCGGCCAATATCACCTGAAACCAATGGCAAGGCGAAAACTCTACATCACGTTCACCTGCGACGGCGACCAGCCTGACGATTGCCAAGAGATCGACGTGCGCGGGATCGACTGGGCTTCGGTGTCGTCGCGCGTGCAGAGCGGTACGTCATACTCGCCAGGGTCATGGCTGATTGAGGTATCGACGGACGGGAGCAAGTGGGCGACGGCGGAACAGTGGTATGACCCCGCTACGGGGTCATCTATTGCCATTTCGGCTATCACGTCCAATACCATCGTGAGGCATATCCCGCTCGGTGACGTTCCGCTCATGCGGATCAGGAATACCAACACCACGCCGAAGGCCGGTACGGCGGTCCTCACGGATTTCGTGGTCTACGGCGAGGGCGAGTACCTTCTTCCCGGCGAGCCGAACACCATCGCGCAGGACAACAAACCACTCAGGATCAGCACGGGCAGCGGAATCCCAACGCCCTAGGAGAATGACCAATGGCGATTCGCACACTTCAGCCCGGCGGCAAAGACCTCACAACGATCGGCGCGACCGCTGGCGACTCAGTTCAGTCGATCTACGGCGGGCAAACCGTCAACAACGCCGACTTGACGAGCCTCACCACGACGGGCATCGTTGACCTGATGCTTGGTCCGCAGACTTCGATCAAGTGGGACCCATCGAACCCGCTGAAGGCCAAGATCACGGGTAAGTTGGTTCTCGCTGGCACCAACGAACAGTGCTATTTCCAAGCCCACGACGGCACAAACCCGTCCACCTTTGCCCGCGTCAAGGTGCTTGGCAAGGTCGATGCCTATCCGACCGGCGGCACGATGACGCTGTACGAGCAGCGCGACGGCGCGACGTTTGCCAATACCTCCGTGATTATGCCGAAGGTCGCGTGTTGCGGCGGCATGTTCAATGCGCAGTTCATCACCGGAACCAGCGGATACCAACTGGCGGTGTTCTCGGGCGGGATTATCTCTACCGAGCGGGGACTGGACACCGATCAAGCAAGCCCGAGGATGATTATCTGCGGCGGGGCGCAAGTCACGGTGGCACGATCTACCGTCGTTGACGCGACCATCGCATCGCCGGGAACGACCAACCTGCCAATGGGTACCGGGTCTGCGGCTTCTGGCCTGATCGGGGTCTATGGGGCGGGTTCGTACCTCAACTGGCAGGGGTACACCATCGACACGCTGGAAGTGTTCGGCGGCGCGGCGGTGGACTTCACGGCCTGTCCGGTGAGCCTCAGCGTCGGTACGCTCCGCGTTGACGTGAAATCGCTGATGGCCTCCAAGTGGCAATCGAAGGTGCCCGGCGTGACGATCACGTATTCCAGCAAAGAAATCTACGCGGCCAACGACGACACGCTGCCCGGATGAGTGCGATCATCATCAACCACGACGGTTCCGCTCTGGCGACTACGCCGGAAGGATCGTCGCTCGTCACCGACGAAAACGGCGCGCCATGCTGCTGCGGGGACAGTGGGGGCGGACCACCGCCGCCTCCCCCCCCCGGCACTGGCCGCTTTGTCACGCTCCGCCCGTGCGGCGGCTACTCCGAGCCGTGCGGCGGGCCGATGTATTTCGACCGGCTCGGCATCCCGCCGGGGACGCCGACGCCCGGCCCGGTCATCCGCGTGCTGTGCGGATCGGTGAGCGTGTGCGCCTGCTGGGCCAGCGACAGCAACGACCGCCCCGCCGGCGTGGAAGTGACCATCGGCGATTCGTACCGCTCCTGCTGCGCGTGCGTTGTCGCCAAGGCGATCGACGAGGGGCGCGATCCGCCGTGCTGCCCGCGCGACAAATACTCACCCGAGGGCGTGCTGACCAAGTGCTGCTGCGGCCGCGCGTCCGGCGTGACGATGACCGGGACGTACCGCGAGGTCATCACCGAGCCTGGGCAGGTGCCGCGAGTCACGAATCAGTTGATCCAGAACGTCGCTGTTGTTGAGGCTACCCCATGCTTTGTTGACGTGAGTTTCGACATGCTGCAAGTCTCGTCTGACTCCGGGGGAACACAATCGACCATCATCCGTGGGTGCCGGATGCGCTTCGAGTGCGGCGACGGGGTGCAAACCAAGCCCACCACGTTCACTCAGGACGGCGCGACCTACACGCGGATCAATGCTGACGTGTCCGATCACGGATGGACGCCGGGCGTGTCCGACGCGACGGGCGTACAGGCCGGGCGACTCGGCCCGCTCCCGTGCCTGATCGGATCGCAGATTCCCGGCGCGAACCAGCCCGACGACATGACCCTCTCCGGGCAGGGGTTCGTTGGTGGGTACTCGCAAGGCGGTTCATGCTCGTTCTACTCGGGTGCCCAGGCTCTCCGGTTCGACGGGCCGAACGGATCGACGATCACCTACACCAACCGCTTCAGCATCACGCTCAACTACGGCGTGTCGTCCGAGTGCTTCGGTTGCTACGAACCCGGCGCGTCTGCCGCCGGGTGCGCTGGATGCGGGGCGAGCCTCAACGCGGAGCCGGTATGAAGGCGTGGATCAACAACCTGAGAGGAGCCGCCAAGTGCATCGCCGGTACCTCGCCGTCACCCGCCGTAGCCGAGGGCCGCTTGGCCGTCTGCGCCGCATGTCCCTCGTCCAATGTCTATTCGTCCGCCGTTGGCGGGCTACTCGTCTGCGGCAGGCTCGGCGTCGATGAAACCGATCTGCCGTCCCCAACGTGCGGGTGCATCGTCGGCGCGTGCCCGCCGTGGACCATGAGCGAGATTCGCGCCGAGTGCAAGACGCCGGAGAAGGTCCGCGAGTCCGTGCGGCTGCTGGTGGTCCCAGCGTGCAAGACCGACACGCGCGGCGAGCGGTGCCCGCAAGGCAAGTGGTTAGCGGGAACGGGCAAGGCGGGCGCGAACGCGGGTGCGCGAGAGCATGGAGCCGCCTGAGTCGTCAAGATACTGCCCGAGTTGGCGATTGAACTCGCTCGCCACCTGCGACCAGTACCACGTTGAGATATGGGCGCACGGCGACTTCGCCTCATACACCTTGCACAGGCGGCTTGTGCCGGTCGCGGGCGTGGTCGGGTTCCCGCAAACTCCGGTGTAGGTGAAGGTGTTGGCGTCGGTGACGGTGATCGTCCATTCGCCGTTGTACGCGGTTTGGGTCGTGCCCTCAACGCGGATGATGTCGCCGGTTGAGTAGCCGTGCCCGTTCTTTGTGACCGTGGCCGTCTTGCCTACCCGCGTGATGCTGGTGGCCGTGAGCGTCACCGAACTGAGATTGGTCAGGTCGGAGTTGTTGCCGTACTGGTTGCTCAGCGGCCACGATGCTGAGCAATAGTCGATAACCGCATCGAAGTACGATCCGAGTTTGGCGAGGATCGCCGTGCGGTTGGTTGCCATTTCCGCGATGCCGGTAGTGCCAGTGCCATTGGTTCGCGGATGCGGCGGGATGAATACCGCCTTCCGGCGCGACTGCGAGAGCGTTGACCATCCCGCGAGGTTGACGATGAACTGGTACCCGCACTCAACTGGGAAAGTCGGCGTGATGCCGTTGGCCTGGATCGCGTTCGATCCGGGCTGCGCGATGAAGATAAACTTGTGCGAGGTTGGCATGGCCGAGATGATCGCTTCAATGGCCGTCTTTGTGGCGGCGCGGAAGTACGAGCCGTTGGTGTGGCTCGACGTGGCGACGGGCCGCGTTGCGCCGGACGATCCGCCCATAAGCGTGCCCGAGAAGTCCGTGGTGAACGCCGTGCGAATCAGGGCCACCGTGCGAACGGGGCTTGAAGTCTCGGCAAGGAAGTTGGCCGTGCGGGTGCCGTCGCCCACAGACTCGTTGTAGGCGAACGTGCCAGTCCCAGCCCCGGACGGGAGCGGGTAGTCCATCGCCTCGGAGAACCCGCCGAGCGAGAAGTTGTAAAGCCGTGATTTCCATACGTCCCATTTCGGGTAGTGGGTGAACCCGCGCGAGCCGGTGACGGACGCGCCGGATTCCAGCGTCGATGACGCGCACGAAACAACGGTGTTCGTCTTATGCGTCGGCGTGCCGTAATCGGTCTGGAAGTCGCTGCACCATGAGGCGTGGGTCGCGTCGGTCGCGGCCTTGGTGTAGTAGCGGATTTGCTTCATCCGTAGGGCGTTCCCGGCGTCGATCGCCCCGGCGGTCGAATCGCCGCACACTTGGATGTACCCGTTTGTGGCCGAGTACGAGCCGGTGACTTGCGAGGCTCCGACCGTTTCATCGTCGATGCGAACTGTGACGGTCGCGGTACCGGCACTGCCGCCGCTGGGCTTGCTGATCGACACGCTCATCGTGTGGAATGAACTCTGGCAGATCGCCCCCGAGAAGGTGAGGGTTGAGCCGCCGAGAAGTACCTCAACCGCGCCACCAGCCGCGATGCGGATATGGAGGCTGCCGCCCTGAAGATACAACAGGAACGCCGAGCCAACGCCGAGCGTTTGTTTGGCGAAGTGGAACACCCACGATGAAGTTCCGTTGGTGTACGTGGCCTTGGCGGTCGATCCGCGAAGGATTCCCGCCGCTGTTTGCGAGAACGCGGGGTAGGTGGGTCCAAACCCAGCATGGGCCGTGTTGTCCCGCGTGGTGGCCGTGACCGAGTACGCCTTACCGGCGCAGAACACGGGCATATTGGCGGTGGCCTGTGCGACGAGGTGATTGCCGGTGCCGAACCTGTCGCGGACGCACGCGAGCCGACGATCGGGGTAGAAGTCAACGTATTTGCAGAACTCCCACAAACCCGCAAGGCTGGTGGTGTCGGTGACGGTGATTCCGGTGTAGTCCGCCGCGAGCGGCAGTCCCTTTATGGCCGTAAGCGTCTGCGTCGGGCTGCCCGTGGCCGTGGCCTCTTGCCCGCTGGCGGTGTCATACCACGGCGACGTAGCGACGTTGGTAGGCCCGGCGAATGGCATGTGGCTCAGCAGCGTGTACCCGGCGGGCACAGCGAGATATGCGGGCTTGCCGTTGCCGCCGTTGTAGAGTGCGGCAAGTTCAGCATCGGTCGGCGCGGCGGTCCCGGCTGGTGCGTAGAACACAGCGAACTCGGCGGTTTCGCCGATGGTGCCGCGATTGTTCGCGCCGGTGGCTGAGTTGCGGTTGAAGTAGGAAACGGTGGTCCCGGCGCAGGTGTCGGGTGCGCCATCTACGCTCGTAACGGTATTGTCAAGCGTCATCGCGGCGTCTGGCACGGTGAGGTCGGCGTACCACGATTTATGCGTTGGATTGGTGATTCCGTTGGCGTAGAACGCGAGGGCGTAGTTTTTACCCGTGGCGAGTGTTGCCGAACCAAACGAGAGCATTGATGCCACGGAGCCGTTGATTGACTGTGTTGAGGTGATTCCCCCGCCGGAGTCGTACCCGAAGTTCAGGCCGTCCTGCCCCGCCCCGGCGGTGTCGCACTTCAGGCTGAACAGGTATGCAGCCGCTGCCGGCAGCGTTGTTGGCCGGTGCCAGCAGAACACAAACACCGCCTTTTGAGACAGGTCAATCTTGTTCGCGCCGTCGGTGTGGGCGGTAAGGTCGAGCCGATCGCCGGATGCGGTGGTGATGCTCATGGTGCCTCAGAGAGAGCAAGTGAGGTAGCGGTCGAGAAACCCATTCGACGGACTCCAATCGCCGAACAGGTCGGTTTCGTCAACAATCCCATCGTGGTTGAAGTCAGCCGCCGTGTCGCGGTCGTTCCACAAAGCGATGAACGATTGCAGGTCGTCGCCGTCGATCACGCCGTTTCCGTCAACGTCAACGCCAGCGCACAGATCAACATTGACCGGCGGGCATTGCGGGCACGGGCTTTCGTTGTCGTCAGCCGTCGCCCACATCCCCGCCGCCAACAGAACCACAGCCGCCAGTGCGATTCGCTTCATCGGAATCTCCTAAACCCGCCGGGGGCGTGTTCTGCGCTTCCCGGCAAGTCTCTCGTGGGTGCCCAATACTAGCCGCTTCACCGGAACTTGCCCGGCACAGCCATACCGCCGGTGGTATCATATTGCCATGACAACCACTATCCGATTGGCAGCCGTTGTTGTCGTCCTCTCCATCCTCTCCGGATGTGGGTTCGTTCCTCACGAACAGACTTCAACGCTAGATCAAAAGCAGCGCGAGAACGTCTCGCAGAAGGGCATCGCGGACTTCATCCGGTCCACCGAGCCTGCACCGTTCACGGCGACGATCCCGCAAGGGGACGGCAAGCCGCCGATCACCGTCACCGTTCCGCCCAAGCAGAAGGTTGAGGGTAAGGCTGAGGCCAGCGAAAACTCGGCCTCAGAGAACGAGGGTAGCAAGAAGGACTCGGACACGATCCCGCTGTTTGTGAAACTCATCGGCGGCGCGGTTGGCCTCGCCATGCTGGCCGCCGTGGTGTTCGGGATCATCTGGTTTGTGCGACGGTCATCGGCTGCCGCCAATGTCGCATGGAAAACCGGGGACGAGTTCATTGGCCGCATCATCAACCGCTTCAAGACCGAAGCGATGGCGTCAAGCGATCCGGTCGTATCCTCGCGTCTCACGGCTGCGGTAGCCGATGCGGAGCGCGACCGCACCGTGTTCAACAAGGACTGAACCTCCTTTCCGCCCATCGCACGAGTCATGCCGTGCGGTGGGTTTTCACCTTGGAAATACACCGATGACAGCGCAAGGAAAAATCAAACTCAGGGCTTGGCTTGATGTCGCTGTCATCGCCTTTGGTTTGGTAGGCCCATTCATCGCCGGAGGCACCGCCTACGTCGTGACGCAGGCCGTACACGGGCAGCGAATCGACACCATCGAGAAGAAGCAGGATTCCGCTGACACGCGCGAACAGCGCATCGAGGACAAGTTGAACCGCATCGCAGAGGACGTTAGTGAGATACGCGGGAAACTGGCTCGCTAAGGGGTCCGAATGAACCGCCGCCTGTTGGTGATTTCCGACACACACTGCGGGTCATCAATGGGGCTGTGCCCCCCGGATTTCCGTCTCAACGAAGGCCAGCGGATCAAACTCAACAAGGCCCAGCAATGGCTGTGGGCCACGTATCAAGACCTGCTGGAATGGGCCGAGAAACTGGAGCCGTTCGACCTGGTTCTCAACGGCGATCTCATTGAGGGCATCCACCACCGTACAACCGAAGTCATCGGGGCAGACTCCGCCGACCATTTCGAGTGTGCCTTTGAGACGCTTTCTCCGCTGGTAGAAATGGCCTCGCGCACGTTCGTCGTTCGCGGCACAGACACCCACACAGGACCGTCAACCGAACACGGGCTAGCGAAGGTCTGGAAGGCCGTACCGGACGTGAAGATGGACCGCGCCGCGTGGGATCGGCTCGATATGGATATGTGCGGCATCCGGTGCCGGTTCGTTCATCACGGGGTAGGCACGCGCCGGGAATGGACGCGGGCCAGTGCGCTCAACGTCGATATTGCCAGTCACCAACTCGCATCGGTCTACGGCGGACAGGTGCCGCCACGGGTCATCGGCCTAGGCCACTTCCACCATTACGCCGTGTATCACGATGACCGCTCCCTCGCGTTCCGTACCCCGTCGTGGCAGTTCCACACCCGCCACACGATGAAGGCGGTGCCGTGGGCGCAGAATCAGGCCGGGGCGGTCATGCTCGATTGGTCCGACCTTGACGACGGCGAACTCCCGCGAATCCGATCATTCATCAGGAGGCCAAACGAATGAGAGGACCAGAGGACGAGGACTATGAAGATGAAATCGAACCGCCCCCGTGATCCGCGTTCGTTCACGCTGAGCGAGATGGAGGCCGAGCGGTTCAGTGCGGTGCCGCTCGTCGATCGGATTCTTGAAGGCGTGCCGATTGGAAAGACCACGACGATACCGCTGCTCATGGCGGCGTGCGGCATCACCGAGGCTACGGCGCGGAACCGAATGGACAAGTTAGTGAAACGCGGTCACTTCATCACCGTGCGGTCGCACGCCTACGGCGGAGCGCGGATCGCGTTCAAGCGGATTCGCTAATCCGCCCCGCGTTGCAGCATCGCGTCGGCCTCTAGGTCGATCTCGTCAAACCTCGCCCGCGCGTGTAGCGCGTCCCACTGGCCGATGGTCATCTCATGGATGCTGATCGAATCGCGGTGCCGGTAGCGGACAGATTCCACGTCGCCGCGTTCGTCGCACTCGAAGCGAACGGGGATGCAGGTCCGGCCATTGTCATCCTTGACGGGTTTCCAGTTCATTGCGGTTCCTTGGGGTTACGAGCCGTGCGGAGCGTCAGCGCACCAAATGATGTCAGATACTTGGACATCCAAACCGCGCGGAGCCGAGATGGTCAGCGACGAATCCTTGGCTTGTTTGTGCATGTCCGAGTTCACGTCGATCAGCGTGACCCACCCAGTGTCAACGCACGCCTTCGCTTCCTTGAAATACACAACCTCTCCGGTCCTCAACTTCAGGCAGTAGTCATACGGGTCGGACAACGCCTTCGTCAACGAGTCAGGGTACCCAGCCTGATACCCTGGTTGTCCCTGATTGCTTCGAGTTCTTCGTCTGTCAGCGGGCGAAACTTCTGTGTGTTTTCCATGTCGGTCCTTTCAGTGAGGCGTACCGATCGCGTCGGCGACGGCGTGGGCGGCGGCGTTGAGGGCGTCAAGCATGGTCGGCATCGCGTTCGGATCGTTCGGAGGCCAGCAGGCCGCAAATCCGTCCGATCCAGAAACAAGCGTGAGCAAGCAGTCTGGGGTGTTTACGAGCAACCAATCCTCCACGGCCACGCGCCACAGTGCGAAACTCGCCGCCTCGCTCAACCTCGCCACCTGCCGCGAATCTGGCTTGCCGATCGTCTCGACGTATCCAAATGGCGCGTACATCGCAATCCCGTCAAGGTTGACCAGCAAGCCCTCAATGACCGGCACGCACTCCGGCACCCTCTCGCACAGCGGCCTGCGCGTGGTGCCGTCGGGTGCGGTGTAGGGGTGGGTGAATGGGATGTTCATTGGGGTTCCTTGCTGGTTGAACTATTCGGAGATTCCGAATGGTTGGCTGGCCCTCCCTTCGCCCGCGCGTCCTCGGCGGCTTGGCGGGTGGATTCAGATTTAGCCAAGGCTCTCGCTCGCACAGCCGCCCTCTCCTTGCACGCTGGAAGTCCAGCAACGTCATCTGGATGCGCCGGGTTCCTTTCCGCAAGACGCTTGAGCCGATAGGCGTGTTTCTTTACCCACCAGTACGGCTGTTCTCGCGCCTCAACCTGAACCTTCACCCTCCCATCAGACTCGATGAGTAGTACGCCGTATCCGCTCGACTTCCACCCCTGCGCCGCTTGTGCACGATACGTGCTTGATGGGATCGCGGCGTATACAAAGTCGGCCCAATGGGAGGCGAGCATCAGTTGGCGATCGAGAGTTGACCGCATCCCGAGTTTCAACTCGACGGCGACGATCTCGCCACGGCGAAGCCCGACAACATCCGCGTCAAAGACTTCGGGGTAGACGGTCCACAACTGCGACACCAGCCAGTCGTGGACAGGGCGATAAAGATCGCGCTCTCGAAGACTCACGTTACACCCCTTTCCACTTGGCGTGCTGCTCGATCGTCTGGTCCATCGCGTCGCGCCACTGTTCTGGCGTCACTGGCTACCTCCCTTCGGCTTGGAGTTGTTCGCTGTTCTGGTATCGAACTGCCCCTGCGTTCGCTTGCTCCAAGCCTCTGCTAAACATGCTTGGTCGTAGGTGTATCCGCACAGTTCCGCTCGCTCCCTGAGAGTCTCGAACTCCATGCCGGGTTCACGCGAAATGGCGTTGATCTTGCTGATTATCTTTCTCGCCGTTTTTGAGTTCATTCGGCATCACATCCCTTCGCCCGCGCGGCCTCGGCGGCTTGCTTTTCTCGCCGGTCCAGTTCCCACAGTGCGGACGCGCCCCATCTGATGTCCTCGAACGTCACGCAGGTATTCCCAAATCGACGGCGCACCGTGAGAAGGTACTGAATGAGCCAGTCAATCTTTCCAGTGTTCTTTGGCATCCCTTCCGTACCAAGCGGGGTATCGCCACTCCACGGCTTCAGCAACTCCTCACCCGGGTGGCTGCTGAGCGGCCCCGGCGGGGCCTTCGCGGCGGCATGGACAACGCTGCAAGATTTGGTACCCCGCTCGCACGAGCGGCTGAGCCACGGGTTGATAATGCACTTGTCGGTCGCGTTGTCGCGGAACATGCCCGCGAGTTCGGAGGCGATGACCGCGCCGTCCTGCGCGGGGCCTTCGACGTACTTCTCGCAGAACGCTTGGGCCTGTTGGTCGAATCGGTCATCCATTGGAGGCTCCTTTCAGCCGATCGCGGACGGCGGCAACGTCGGGGTTGAGGGCAGTGGTTTTCAGTGATCCTTCAAGGGCGGCACTGTCCATCAGTACGACGCACGCCCGCTCGGTCTGCTCGGCGCGAGCCTCGGCAGATTCGGCACGCTTCTCGGCGGCGCATCTGCCAAGCCAGTCATCGCAGTATGGGCACCGTGTACCGGGAGGGTTCTTGCCGAAGTGGCAGTGGCAGTCAGGCGGTGTGTATGTGGATGGGTATACACGTACGTTGCCGCAGTGGTAGCACACGGGCATCAGCAACTTCTTCGCCTCCGCCAACTCGGATTCGATGGCGGCGATGCGGGCGTCTTTCTCAGCAACCTTGGCGGCAACAACCGCGTCGATGATGCCTACTTTGTTACCGCAGTTGACGCACTTGTAACGGCCAGTCTCGTGGTTGGCGACCATGACGGTGCCGCAGAATGCGCAAACTGGATCGGGCAAGTCTGACGCTGTGGCGATGCTCACTTCCCACCTCCGATCGCGGCCTTCGTGTACCCGTTCTCGCGTGCGAGTTCGTCGAACGCCTTGACCGCATCAAACGGCTCGCCGTCCTTTGCACCGCCAAGCACCACGCACACCAGTGATGCGCCGCGCTTGACCTTTCGCTTCGTGACGGTGTTGGCGATGGTGCCAAAGGTATGTTCCTCGAACTGCTTGACCCGGATAATCGTTTTCAAGAGGCACCTCCGATCGCGGCCTGCACGGCGAGGGCGGCTCCGTGGCGTGCGAGGAACGTGGTTCGGTCCGCGTGGGCCTTCGTGTACGCTTCCTGCGTCGGCGCGCAGTAGAGGTCTCGCATGATCCGCACAGCCTCGCGGATCGTCTCCGCCCCCTCCGCCCGCCCCCGCGCGAGAGCAGCGTCGCGGACATCCTTGATGATGCCCGACCATCGCGGCTTCCACGGCGACCCGTAGTGTCCGTACTTTGCGTCGATCGCCTCATCGCTCAGGTCAACCGTGGCGATGCCCGCAGCGTCACCAGTCACGGCACGCGTCGAATCGGTCTGAATCGTCTTGGTCTGCTGGGTCGTCTGGGTCGAAGTCGAACGATCCGTAGTCGAGGTCGTCGATGTCGTCTTCGATGTGGGTGTCTCCGAAGGTCGCCCCGCAGCGGCGGCAGGGGTTGTGCATGAGGTGGTTGCCGTTGCCGGATTGGTCGCGGATGCCGACGGTGTGCCCGACGACGCGGCACACGGCGCGGCGGGCGAGCCAGCAGGCGAAGGCGTAGACGGCGAGGATGCGGGTGAGCATGGGGTTCCTTTCAGGCGGGCGATCTCGGAGCGGGCGAAGTCAGCGATCATCTTGAAGATGCGACAATGGCTGTCGTCTTCTGCCCATGCGAAGTAGTGCGCCTTCGCCCTCGCCTCCATCCCGTCGTCGGCAGCGGGCAGGTTGCTTCCGAGTGCCTCGGCGCACTTGCGCTTCATCTCGGCGAAGGCATCCGGCTCGTCGGGCGGGAGGTTGAGGGCGTCGATGATCTCCATCGTTAGTTCTCGGAGCGGTGTGTCGTTCGCGCCTGATAGGAACCTACGGGCTTTGTCCTTGGCCTTCTCGATCGCTTCGTGTCGGGTGGTCATGGGGTGCTCCATGCTTGAAGTTCGGTGTCCGCGCGAACGTACAGCGGGTGGCGCGGGTGCCCGCATTTCGTGAATCCCAGCACACTCAGTTGCGGCACCATCGAACGGACGGCATCGCCGCGACCCAGGTATTCTCCGTGCGTGCCCCACGCAGCCACCTTAGACGCCGTCCGCTCAATCGAACGCAGGTGCATGTCGTTGTCTGGTCCAATCGGGTCGGAAGCCGTCCGCAGCGCGTCGGGGTTCGTGGCGCGAAGGGCGAACAGGTTGTACACGCGGATAGACCCGTACCCCCACGCCCTTGCGAATCCAATGCACCGGCGGATCGTGGGGTCGTCCTGCCGATCATCGGCTGTTGATGGATTGAGCATGATCCATCGGCAGCACGGCAACGCATCGTCCCACTCACGAGAAAGTGTGTAGCGGTAGGTTCCGCACAGCGAGATGATTGCACTTGACCTCACGTCAGGCTCCTTGCCTTGGCCGCGTCGGTGGCGGCGCGGGCTTTGCGGATTCTTTCGGCGTGCGCAGTGATCGCTTCAATGTGTTGCTGGGCAGATGCGAGTTGCTCGCTGGTCATGTACTTCCAACCGGCTCGTAGAACATCCACTTCCGCCACCAGCAGCGTGTGCTTGGCTTCGAGTTCCTTCGCGCGGGCTTCGGCGGTGGAGGCGCGAAGGCTCTGGCGAGCGATCTCTCCCGACTTGTCATCGCATTTGCCAGACTCTATATAGAACTTGTACGCCTCTGATTGATGCCAGACGATGTGCATCTGACCTGCGACCGAGTTGCCGGAAAACATCGGCGCGTCTTCTGGTAGTTTGAGTTTCGTCCTGATCCATTTCCCCTCGCTCTCCGCATCCTCCGCCCGCGCGGTGAGGGAGTCGATGTAGTGGAATAGATCGTGAAACGCCCTCCGCGTTTCGTCCACACCGACACCGTCTCGTATGAACGGCACGCACGCGCAGATTTTACGAATCTCGGACATTCTTTCCGCCGTCATCGGCTTTGCGTCAGTCATGGGTGTGGTTCCTTGTGCTTGCTCGCAGACTCAGCCATAACGCGACCGATGCCGAAGCCTCCGAAGGGGTAGCGGCGCGGCTTTCCTTCGGTGGACTTGAGGGCGGAAATGATCGCTTGAACGTCGCGGTCAACCGCCGCCTGCTCTTCTTTGGTCAGCGGCCTTTCGAGTGCTTTTTTCACGCTGTCTTTCACGCCTTCACCTCCGGCCCGCGAGCGATCTCCTTTTCAACGTCGATGCCGAGGGCGCGGAGGGCGGCGAGGCAGATGGCGAGGGGGGCGGTCGATGCCGTTGCCTCGCCCGTACACTCGTGGCTCGTGATCTCGCACGTCCATCCCGAGACGCGCTCGCCGCCCACATCGCGCCAGCAGTTGTCGATGCTGACTGGTAGCACGCCAAAGTGTTCCACCACCTCCCACGCATTGGCGATGGAGCGGGTGGGCTGATAATCACGCTTGCTCCGAGTTTCGGAAAGCGTGGCGACACCTCCTAGTACCCAGCACAGAAGGCGGTTGTGCCACTTCCACCCCATCACCTTCTCGGCGACGAGTGCGTCGATGCGGTCAAGTTGTGCGGGGGTGTAGGTCATTGGACGGCTCCGAGGACTTTGCGAGCATCATCACACCAAGCCTTGCGGACACTGGCGCACGCCGCGACGGTGTGATTGCCGCCTTTGGGGATGTTGTCTTTGGCACCCCACAGACGAGAAGCGCAGTCCATCACGCATCCGTATCCGAATCGCTCGCATAGCACGGCGATTTCAGTCTCTCGCGGGTCAATACCCGCTGGTCTATCAACGTGCTGATCGCCAAACATTCCCGGCTCAAGAGCCTCGGCGATTACCTCCCTCATCCTCGCGTTCTCAGCGGTCAGGCGGCGGACTTCGGCGATGATCTGGGTGCGGGCACAAATCCACGTCGCTTCGGGCATCATGTCCATCACTTCGGGCTCGATCATGTGGTTCTCCTGAATCAGCCCCGTGGCAGTCACGCGCCGTGGCCCGGTTGATCCTGCGGCTGGGCCGCGTTGTGGGTCAGGTGGAGTCCGGCGCAGATCACGTCCATATACCACCACGACGGGTAGTCTCCTGACGGATTGCTGTAAAGCCCCTTGCGAACGTCGTTCTTCACGCGATCGCAGACGGCGTTCCACTGCTCAGCAGTCGTGCATCGCTTTAGGTCTTCGATGACGCTCGATTTCATGTTCTGCTCGTCCATGCTCCACTCCTTGCCCCGAGGGGCGGTTACTTGCGGGACTTGCGAGCATCGACGGCATGCAAATCCAGCACGCCCCACCTCGCTATGTGTGCTACTCGTTTTGCGGCTTCAGCATCGTCGCATGTGCGGTAGGTTGAAATAAACTCATGCTCGTGCGTCTCGGCGATCTTGCCTGCGAGGTATAGATGCGTGATGGCGTCATCATCCACACTGAACTCGTTGCCCAGCACGACAATCGTTGCGCCCCGGAGTTTCCAGAGGCCGAAGGACTTGGCGGAACCGCTGCGAAGTGACTCGCCGTCGGCCATGCGGCGGAGAATCTCATCAGTGGTGAATGGTTCTCGTTGACGCTTCATCGCTTCCCCTTTCGCTTCGCGGGCTTCGGCAGCAGGCCGAGTTCGGTAAGAGCGTGCTTGATGCCTTCGATTTTCGCCCACTCCTCGCAACCCACACGAAGGCAACGCTGTCGATCGCAGTAGTCCAGCAGGCTTGCCCTCACCGCCGTCGGCACCACGCGGTAGTGGTGGGGGTCGGAGAGTTGCACAACGGCATTGCCACCCGTTCTTTTCCGCATCGGATAAAACAGCACATTCTCACCACTGCCTAGGTATTTCGCGTAGTCCACGTCTACGCACGCCTTCACCGGCTTCACTGGTTTGGTTTTCTTTGCCATGTTCGCGCCTTTCAATGCTGCGCGTCGGTTCGCACCGGCATCAGTAGGTACTCGATCCCGTCATGCTCCGTGTAGACAGGAGACGATGCAGGATACTTCAACTTTGGCCGAACGTGCGTCACACCATCAGACCTGAGCAGCGCGACATAGCGAGGAACAAGGAAGACAACTCCATCACCGATCTTGATTGGATGACCGTGGTCGATCCACTCTCCCTTTCCGTCGCATGACTCGCAGTCGTGGAATCCTGAACAGTCTGGGCAATCGCACTCCCATGTGCCAGTGCCTCGGCATGATTCACAACGTCGTGTCGTCGGCTTCGGAGCGTCAGGGAGTTCGACTGGCTCTCCATACAGTTTTGCGTCAAACCCGATGGTCGAGAAATCCGGGTACTTCACTCCGTTCTCGGGCACTGTGTCCGGCTCGTCGCATTTGCACCGAGCGGCGATACGCCCGTCGGTGGCGCGAATTTCACCACCAGCCACCCACGGGTGATGGATCGCGTATCTTCCATCCCCCGTCGCGCAGAACTTCTGCATCCGCTCTTTCAGTTTGCCAATGTCCATGTCCGCTCCTTTCGCAATGCCCCGCCGCCACTGTCGCGGCGTGAAACGGGGCGGGTCAAATCTCCCGGTAGTGCCACTCGCCCTTGCGGCAGAACGCCATCACGAACTCGAACGGGTGCTGTTCCGCGGCAACCTTGATCTTCACCATCGCATCGTCCTCCACGAGAGGCGACACCGCGCCTGTCTGCTTGTCCGCGATACCAGCCTTCGTCTCGTGCATCTGGCACCGTCCGTCGGCGAGGATCACCATGAAATCCGGCTCGTAGAACGTGCGGTCGGCGAGGCGCAGTTTCACGGGCTGGAACTGCCATGAGGCGATCTCGCCCGCGAGCCGACGACGTTCAAGCACCTGGGCGTAGGCGGCTTCGGTGCGGTTCATCGAGCCGTCGCGCTTCGGCTGCGTGCGGCCACGGGCCTTGCGTGCGAACTTCGCCCGGAACCGCTCGGTGGTGTAGGTCATTGCGCCTTGCTCCCTTCGATCAGCGTGTAAAGCGTGTCGTTGTTGTCGAGTCGCGTCGTCAGTGTGCGGTAGCCCGCTTGGTGCAGGTCGTAGATGCGTGCGCCGAGTCTGCGGATGCCCAACGACTCCCACGCCTCGGTCACGGTGAGCGGCCCTTGCCGCAGCCGTTCCAACACCCGCGCGTTCTGCCCGGTGAGCCTGGGCCGGTCCTGCGCCGCGACGTTGGGATCGGCGGGCGGCACGTCGGCGCACGCCTCTCGCAGCGCGTGGATCGACGGCACCTTGGGCTTCAGGCTGGCGAACAGCGGCAATGTCGGACGATGACTCGTCATGCCTGAGCCTCCGCCGCGCACGCCTCGATGTCCTTCATCGCGTCTTCGTTGCTGGCGTAGAAGTTCGGAATCGGCTTATTGGGGCGCGACTTTGCGTAGATCAACGCACCAGCAACCGACGGGCCGTACTTTTTCTCCAAATTCCTGCCCGCTTCTCCAGCGAGCGTGATAGCCCATCCAGCGCGGCAATGGGCTGTCTCGCAGGTGTGCCAATCGCCCATATCGAGTGAGCATCCATCAGTCTTGACTGCATCAAGAATTGCCTTGTCGATGCTTGGAATGGTGGGTATATCCGCCCGCGTGAGGTCCGCCCCCGTGAGGTTCGCCCGCGTGAGGTCCGCCCACGCGAGGTCCGCCCCCGTGAGGTTCGCCCCCGCGAGGTTCGCCCGCGTGAGGTCCGCCCCCGGGAGGTTCGCCCACGCGAGGTTCGCCCGCGTGAGGTTCGCCCACGCGAGGTCCGCCCCCGTGAGGTTCGCCCCCGCGAGGTTCGCCCCCGTGAGGTTCGCCCGCGTGAGGTTCGCCCGCGTCGCTTCTGCGCCTTCGGGATCGTGAATGATCGAGTATCCGCGCAGTTTGAGCCACGCCTGATGCGGCAGGTACCACGGAAGTTTTTTCAGGTGTTCTGGTGCCTTGTTCATGTCATGCTCCTTTGAGAGATTTTCTCGAACAGCGGCGGCGGGTTGGTCGGGCGGTGGGCGGTCACGCGGCACCTCCCCACTGCTCGGCCATCGCGGCGGCGATGCCTGGGTAGGTCATGCTGCGCCGCTTCCATCGGTCGTCGCCTGGCGATTCTCCGTGAACGCGGGCCACGCGACCGGACACGATGTTCGTCGGCTTCAACGGCGGAAACCCGCGCAGCCATAAGCACGTCCGCTTCGTCTCACCGTGCCCAAACTGCCACGGCTGAACGGTCTGCGTCCACCTGCCGATGATCTTGCGGGCGTGCTTGTGCATGACGGGGTTCTCGCACCCAACGGGGATGCGGTAGATGTTCCCAAGTTCAAGGCACGCAAGGAAGAACGCTGCGGCCTCCTCCATCTCGGCCCACAGGTTCCGCTCGTGCAGCCACCGCACGCCCGAGTTGCACAGCCTGGTGCATGGCGGGAAGCAGATCAGCCCGTCGAATCCGCTCCAGTCCTGCGCGAGGCAGTCGCCCTTGATGTGAGGTCCTGGCGACTCCGTGTCCAGCAGGTCGCACGACACGGCGTAGTGCCCGGCGCGTGTAAACGCATCGCGGACGGTGCCGGAGAACTCGCAGAGGATGCCGAAGCGTTTGAGCGTCACGCGGCACCTCCGCGACTCTTCGCGGCCTTCGCCAGCCCACCCATGCGGGCAATCTCTGATCTCCGCTTGGCAGACAGCAGAACGGCGCGGGCCTTGCCGCCCTTGACGCCCATTGCTGCGAGATACTTCTTTGGTGCCTTCATGGTTCAAGTGTATCACGGATTCTTGTCGGTCAAGCAGAAAACGCAGATTGTGGAAAACTTCCCGTCAGCCAGCCCTCGCATCGCCGTCCGCCAGCCGCAGCCTCCGGGCCGACCGCTCAGTCTCAATCTGCGCCATTCGCTCGCGTTCGGCTTCGCGTTCCTTCGCCATGCGTTCCTTGCGGGCCAGTTCCGAACGCTCAACTTTCGTCATCCAACATTCGTCGGGCGAGTCGTATTGCTCTTCGGTCAACCACCGAACCATGCTCAGGCGGTACTTGATCTCCGTTGACCGACACAGACTGGACTTAGCCCACGCTTCAACGCGGGTCAACAGCCATGCCGCCGCCTCGTCCTGATTCATATCGAACCGCTCGTAGGCGAGTTTGTAGATGGTGGTCTTCACCGTGCCCGGCGCGGGCGGAGATTTCGTCTCGGGAAACGCCTTCAGAATCAGCGGTACGATTTCATGCGCCTTCATGCGTTCGCTCCTCTACGAACCATCTTCCGCGTCAAGTCATCCTCAATCGCCAGCACCACCGGGCCGATGGTTTTCCAGTTCTCCGGCTCCAACGCGGTACGGTACTGGCCGTGGGATGACGGGTGATTCTGGCATATCCCGCCGGATATCTCAGGGAACGCCGCAATAGTCAGCCGCCTCGCCAGCACCACGTACACGCGGCGGGAAAACACGACCTGAGGATGCCGACCACGCCCGTACATCTCGTCAATGGTCACTCCGCAACGGGCGGCCACGGCCTTGACAATGCGAACCAGCGGGATGACGCGGCGGGAAGTCATGATGCGGCACCCGTAAACAGAGATGATTGCTTGGCCGATTCACGCTCGGAAATGGCGCGGTCGCAGTTTTTCAGTGCGGTTCGGTGATACTCCGGCTTCAACTCGCAGCCGTAGAACCGCCTGCCGAGTTTCAGGGCCGTATACCCCTCGCTGCCGATGCCGGTGAACGGGCTGAACACCACTTCACCGGGATCGGAATACAGCCGCACAAGCCGATCAATGACCTGCAACTGAAGCGGGCAGATGTGCTTCGTATCATCCTCCGACCGACCCTCGGAAACATTCAGCGTGTCGGTTTCGCGTATGTCCTGCCAGCAGCACTCAGCCCAATCAATCCAGTTGTTCCGCGTCACTTGATCCTTCGCGTTGATGGCTTTCGCGTTCTCGCCCGGTGCGCGGAACTTGATGAGGTAATCGCCGAGCGTCCCGCGTTGCTTGGCACGGTCGGATTCAAGCCCGGAAAACTGCAACTCGCGTGACTTCGTGCGGATCGCCTGGGCCTGCGGATTCTTGCGGACGAGCCAATCGTACTCGTACACCAATCCGCAACGCTCGCCGATGCGGATGTTCAAGCCCCGGAAGTCGAACAGACCGACCTCTCCGCTCCGCTTCATGCGAGGAATCTGCATGACGTGTACAACGATTGCTCGGCCCGGCTTGACGATGCGGGCCAACTGCCGGTAAAAGAACGACAGATGGAGTTTCGCCTCGTGCTTCAGGTTCTCACTGTTGCCGATATCCGAAGGCGATGACGTATAGGCGTACAACGCCGGGAACGGCGGGGAGAAAACCGAGAAATCGATTGACTCGGCGGGCATACTCGCCATGTGCGGGATGCAGTCGCCAAGGTGAATCTGGTACTCGCCGGTGATAAAGAAGTCGCTCACCTGATGGCTCCTGCAAACTGCTTGAAGATGCGTTCCTGTTCCTCGGTGTCACGCTGGACTCGATGCGCCTTGTGCAGCACGGTTTCGACCATCGGTCGCTCAAACTCCGTCACGGGGATGTGGACGTTGAGCGGCTTGGTCGAGCCGTACCGATTCGACCGCTTGACGGCCTGATAGAACTCCTCGTAGGAATCCTGAAGGCCGCTGAACAACTGGCGGGTTGCAACCTGAAGATTCAGCCCGAACCCGAGAATCTTCGGCTTCGTTACCAGCGTGCGAATCCGCTTCGCCTTGAAGTCGTCGATGATCCGAAGCCGTTCATCTTCGGGTGTCTCACCGTCGATCGACGCACAACCGGGAATAGCCGCCGCTACGTCGTCCTGCTCGGCGTTGTATTTGCACCAGACGATCGTCGATTCGTCAGGCCATGACTCGATCATCTTGGCGATGTGCGCCGTCTTATTGCTCTCGATTCGCTCGCCACCGATAAAACCCTTGCCGAGCCGAGCAATCTTCCCGCGATTGCCGATGCCGCCAGCCTCGGACATGAACAGTGCCCCGTGTTCGCGCATGAACGCCTCACGTTGGGCGACCGTCAGAGGAACGTCCTCAACGTGGACGTTGATCGGCGGGAGTGTTCCGCAGTTGTCCTTCCATCCGTACACCGCCGGATTAGACAGGAAGATGCACCAGTGCGAGAGTGCCGTGTAGAACGGTTCAAGAGCATGTTTCTTCAACTCCCACCGCTCGGAAGTCTGCCCACGGTTCACAAAGAACCGCGCCAGAAAACTGTTCACGGTCGGGAACGCATCGAGGAATACCGCGTGATTCGCGTACTCGATTCGATCGTTCGGCGCGGGCGTGCCGGTGAGGCAGAGTTTGTATTCCACGCCACGTCCCATCTCGATCAGTCGCGTACCCCATGCCCCGTAGTGGTGTTTCAGCATCGACGATTCATCGAGGATCAACGCCGAAAGGTTCGGGCAATGCGGTAGCGTGTCGGTGATCGCCTCGTAGTTAGTAATGCCGATCCCGTCCATCCCCGCCGCAAGCCATTCGGGAAGTTCTGGCGTGCGAACACGGGTAATGCCGAGCGAATCTCCGTAGAACCGTTCGGCCTCGGCGATGGTCTGCTGCACCACCATGAGCGGAGATACGATCAGCACTCGCCCGCCGCGTTCGTTGTAGACGTGACGAGCAAACTCCAACAGGATCGCGGTCTTGCCGAGTCCGCAATCGGCAAACACGGCGTACCGCTTCTTGCGCAGGGCCAATGCCGAGATATCCCGCTGGTAGTCAAATAGCCAATCGGACGGCTTGTACCCCGCCGCCTTGCGTTGCTTACGACCAATGCCGAGCATCGCCGCGTATTCGTCTGGGAACTCAACCGACGATCCGATGACGCGATACTTCGGCATCGCCTTGACCTTCAGGAAGGTTTCGTAGTCCGCGATGCTGTCAATCGAGAGTTGCAGATTCACTTCCCACCCCCAAACTTCGTCAGCGCGTCCTTCTGCGGTGCCCCGGTGGGCTTGATGAGCCTGCCAAGCCTCAGCCGGTCTGCGCACACGCGCTGCCTCTTGCCGTCGTCTCGGTCGATGACGAAGGCCTCGTCGCCGTAGGACGTGCGGAACTCGCCGACGATGGTGCCCTCAACGGGCTTGTCGTCGTTGGGGTGGTGATACCGCACTCGGGAGCCGATGGTGAGGGTCATCTGTGCCAAACTCCGAAACCGATGGTGAGTCCGATCAGCACGCCGCCGCAGACGGCGACGAGCCAGGGGAACAGGTCAGCGAGGTGGTCGAGGGCGCGTTTCAGAAAACCACCCGCGCCGGTCAGGGCGCGGGGGCGAGAGAGTCACGGCTTGGGGAACTTGTCGGACACGAGGGCAATCCACGCGGCCTCGCGCCGATCGGCGGGCATCGACAGGTACGACTCGAAGCCCTTGGACTTGAGAACCGAGTCGAAGTGCTTGGCGCACGCCTTCGCGTCGCCGAAGCCACGGTCGCCCATTTCCTCGATCATGGCGTTGCGCCAATCAGTGGCCTCGGTGAACGGCACCGGGCAGGGCTTGTGCTTGGGCTGTGATGGCTTGCTTCGCTCGCGGATGGACAGCGACTCAATCAACTCAGGCAACTTCGCCGACATGATCTCGGCAAACGATCCGGCATCGGCCATTGCGAGGAACTTGTCGGGGTCGCCGCCGCACGCGATGACGCGGGCTTTCAGTGCAGCCCCAACCTCTTCACCGATCGGCGCACCGTGTTCTCGCACGTCTCCGGACAGCACAACGACGACGTTCAGGGCATCGCACAATGCACGCCGCTTGGCGATGCTGCTGCTCGCTTCATCGTTCTGTGCCGACGACATGCCCGGTGCCCCGGTGCCGCCGCCGGACACGGTGAACGAGTTGGAGCGTTCGTGCCCGTCCTCGTGGATCAGCGTGCATGTGGCCGTGCATCGGCCCTTGTCGTCAATCTTCTGGTCGAACGTGATCGAGAACCCGTGACGCTGGGCGATCGGCTCCACCTGCTCCCAAATCTTCTTGAACGGGGCGAAAAAGAACTTGGGATTGCCCTGTTTGTCCGGCACCATCTCGGACGCGACAACCGCCTTGCAGTCGCGTTGCAGAGCCGCGAACGATCGGGCAAACGACTTCTTGTCGGCGACGGCCTGCATCTTCATGTGCATGTCGGCCAGTTTTTCAAGGGCTGCCACGTTGCCCTCGGTGATGCCAGCATCGATGACCTGCCGCAACGCTCCGGCGGTATCGAACGTCTCCAGCGGTGCCGGGGGCGTGGTCGCAAGTGCAGTATCAACGATCTCGGGTTCAGAACTGGTGTTCTTCATCGCCTTCTTCCTTCTTGCTGCCGCGCAGTTCAATCAGCCGCGCGTAGTCCTGTTCAAGTTGCTCATGGAACGCTTCAAGAGCCTCGGAAATCGCGTCGATCATGTCGCCGTCGCGGGCAACGTCCGCCACCAGCATCGGGAACCCAGGGCAGTACGAAACGAACCGCCAGCGATCCATGCCGGTCGCGTACATGCCGCCGTGGCACTGGAGAATGTGTTCGTCGGGAACGCCGCCCGCAAGCAACCATTTGATGTGGTTCACCGGCTGCGGGCACTTGATCTCCAGCCCGTAGGCGTTGCTCACCACCCCGTCAGGCGAGCATCCGAAACGCTTGTCGTCGGTCGTGATGAATCCCGCACGCTCAACCTTGCAATCGTGGTCGAACTCGTACCGGCGAACAGCCTCAGCCTCGCCGATCTTGCCCTGCTCAATCACCCCGCCGCCGAACGATTGCAGCGGCGCACCCGTCCACCGCTCGGCGAGTTTCACGGCCCGGTACGTGCGTGGCATCTCGCCCTTTCGCGGCATCCCGGCGTCGGTGATGAGGTTGCCGAGTTCGCTGGCGGTCGGTATGCCGAGCCGCAGCGACTTCCATTCCTCGGTGCCTTGCTGTACGTCGTGAACGATCATGGTTGCTCCGAATCCCGCGATCAGCCCTTCCAGGCAGCCCGCGAGAGAGGGCGGTTTTCGATGGCCTCAGCCGCCAACGTCCGGTGTTGTGCTCACTTGGGACTCTAACCGGCAACCTCTCCCAAGTGCCCGCCGCGCGGTGGAAGCCGCGCGGCGAGAGTTCGTTTGGGTCTACAGGTCAGCCGCGAGCGACTCAATCGCGGCGGCGGTCGTCTCGATCATGCTCATCGCGCGACGCATCGCAACCTTGCCGTCGTCGGTGGTCGGCTCTGTGCCCTTGACGGCGCGAACCGCCTTGGCGAGAGCCTGCAACTTCTCGCGGTCGGGCGCGGCGGCGGCACGCTTGGCCGCAAGAGCCTCGGCCCTCTTTCGGCTCTCTTCGGCCTCCTTGGCGCGCCGCGCCTCAGCCTCGGCCTTCTCGCGGGCCTCGCGCTCGGCCCGCAACTTGGACTCGGCCTCTTCGCGTTCCTTGCGGGCCTGCGCCTCGATCGCGTCGCGCTCGGCCTTGGACTTCGCTTCGGCGGCGCGGCGTTCGGCCTCAGCAGCGGCACGCTCGGCGGCGGCAGTCTTCTCGCGGGCTTCGGCCTCGGCTTTCAGCCGCGCGTTCTCAGCCTCGATCCGCTCGCGCTCGGCACGGGCGGCAGCCTTAGCGGCGATACGATCGTCTTCGGCCTTCTTTGCGTCGGCGATCTTCTTCTCGTGCGCCGTCCGTGCGCCATCGAGCAACTGTGCCCACTGCGCATCGTTCATCGCGCCCAGCGGGTAGATGCTCGGGTCAAACCCGAACGGGCGCAGCAGATCGGCACGGGTCGCCGCGAGTTCGGACTGCCGCTTCGCCTCGGCACGCTCGGCAAACTCTTCCGCCGACTGCAAGCGGGCCTCGACCGGCTCGATGCGGTCCTTGATCCAGTTCGCGGCGGCCTCGACGGCCTTGCCCCAGGCGAGCGCGTCGGCCTTGAGTTCCTTGCGAATGTTCTCAACCTTGACCCGGACAGCGCGGAGTTCGAGACGTTTGGCGCGGGCCTGCTTCATCGCGCTTACTTGGGTCGCGTCGGTGACGACGATGGACTCAGCGGAACGCACGAGTTCGCCGGCCTCAGCGACCAGCGGAGCAAGCGGGGCGATGATGGGGTTCGCCTTCTCAGCGGTAAGCCCGGCACGCTCGACGATCTGCACAAGTTCGTTGGTCTGTTCGGCAATCACGGGTGTCTCCTTGGGTGAATCCCGCGTACAGCCCTTCCAGGCAGCGGCGGGCGTGTGGTGGTCAGTTCCCCGTAGCCTCGGCCTCACGCGCTTCGGCGATGCGGTCCTTGGCCTGTTGCTCGGTAATCCGTTCCCACGTATGCCCGCAGTCGTTGCACTCGGTCCACTGCTCGCAGTCGTTGAACGCGACGAACGAGAACCGGCAGCCGCACTTTGGGCATTGGTCGGTTTCTTTGAGTTTCACTTGGCCTCTCCGACACACCACGCGCGAACCGCCTCCGCGCCGTCAAGAAATGCCAATTGGAAAAGGATGAACGCGCTGGTTTCATCGCATCCGCACGCGGCAGCCAGTTTCTTGAACGTGGTCGCGTTCGCGTAGGCAGCGTCGATCTGGTTCGCCGAGTTCCACGCCTTGCGGGGCAGTTCGTCACGCTGCGAGTGTGTGCAGTCCCCGCCGCAGCACGTACCGGTGAACTCGTCAAACCTCTCTGGTTCTCCCAGATCCGCCGCCAGCCGCGCCGTGCCCTTGTGGTTCACGGGCTGTCCCAGTGCGTCCGCCACCATCTTCGCCGCTTCGTTCGTGTTCATTGGTTCCCCTTTCACTTTGAGGCGATCCACGCGATCACCGTTCCTTCTGATTCCTCAAACTCGATCGTGACGCCGAGGATGCTCGCCGCATGGCCGAGCGTTGCGATTGCCGATTCAGATTCCATCTCGCGCGACACGATGTATCGGCGTGAACCATCGGCGGCTTCACGAATCATCTTGCAAAGGTGCCCGTAAGGTTTGCTATCCGATGCCGGGCTACGTGAAAACGTCTGATTCATTGCCTCGTTCCCATTCTCGAAAACCCCGCCAGCGGCAACGCGCCGCCAGTGGGACGGGTGAAAGATCAAGGAATGTGCTTTCGATTCCGCGTGCGAAATCCTCCCGTGGTCTGCTCCCGGGACTCCATGTATCGAGGCGAATACGCGCCTATTCCGGTCAACGCAATGCGTCCCAATGCCGACTGATTTATCTTGCGACTTTCTCCGTAATGGCAAATCGCCGCGTTGATTGCGCGCCATATCGCGCGTAACTGACACGGAGACGATGTTGAGTGCCCATAAGCAGATGCTACCCAATATCCATGTTTGTTTTGCTTTGGTGGCTTTATCACGCGGAATCACTCCGATGTCGTCAGGTCCGCCTCGTGAACAAACCCCACGTACTCCGCCGAGCGGTCCTTGCCGCACGCGACGGCATACACGCCAAACGGGTTCCTCTCGCTGCCGATGTAGCCCCGAACCGTCTTGCCGGTCTTGTGGTGCATGAACGAAACCGGCGTGCCGCGCAGATGCGGCATGATGAACGTCGGCGTGCCGTAGCGTCGTCCGCCGATGCGGATCAAGCCCTCTCGCCAGTATTCGATCAACTTCGCTGAGTCGCTTTTCATGTCCATGAGCGTACATTCCATCGGCTCGTTTCCAACCAACTTGCCCAAACTTCGGCGCAGATTCCGAAGAATAGGTAAAAATACCTAGAATGGCGTGCGGTCTATGCACCAACAGAATCAGCCTCACGGGCCGATTGTGGGCGTTTTCCACAATCAAGGCGAAATAATCTTGGCGTTTGCTTGCTCGGTGGGATCTAATCGGGTAGGCTGATACCGGCCTACGGGAGTCAGACCCCATGCGTCAACAGCCAAATCACGCGCCGTCCCAGTCTGAACCCGGCAACGGGGTGGGCGGTGCATTGCGCAGGAGTAACCCAAAGCGTCTCAGATGGCCCGTTCTGCCGGACTACGCGGCAGAAACGGCCCTTGTGTTCAAGCGGCTCAGGCGATCCCTGGTGCCCGCCGGTAGCAGCGTGCGCAGTGAAGTCCCCGAGGGCGTCAACGGCGGGGAACGTGGGGCGAAAGCCCCTGCTAGGTGACGGGTCGTATTTCGCGGTTCCTGGTGCGCACGGCTCGAAAAGTCATCCGCGAGAGTCAGCAGCCGGGACGTGGCTCCGGAGGGCTGGTCTTCGATCCTGTGGTTTTTCACCACGGGATCAGTATGCGCCGAACATTTCCAAAGGGCTGGTTGGGTGAGTTTTGTGAGGTACTTGTTATGGAACATCACCAGTGTTGCGCGGTCACTCGAAAAAGCCAACGATGCCCGATATTTGCCGACAGGGTGCGCGATGGTCGCGCGTACTGCCATGTACATGATCCGCGCGGTGCATATGCCGTACAACACGGGCTGGTGCGCGCGTAGGATTTCTGCATGGACTCAGACCTGAAGAATGGGGGTCAGGGGGACGGAACACAAAACCTGTCGGTGTTCAGCGATCCACACCGAATCGAGTCCGACCTGAACATGCTGCGACGGTCGGTCAGGGCCGAATGGCCTGTACCGGAAGCGATTCGACCCGCGTTGATTCAGCGTCTCATCAACATTGCCGAGAAGGTCGGGGTAAATGTCCGCGTCGATGACGAGGGCAACATGGTCACGCTGGACGCGCCTGCCGACGCGAACGCGATCAAGGCGATTGCGCTCTTGAACATGATGACGGCCCAGGACGCCTCAACTCGAATGGAAATCGCCAAGATGATCCGTGGTGGCGAGAAGGGCACGACCGTCAACGTCGGCGTCCAGGTCGCCCCGATCGTCTACAAAGGCGTTGACCCGACCGCGATATAGTCAGCCATGAACCAGCAACTCATCGAAGAGGTCAAGACCAACCACGGCACGATCAAGGTCGAGAGGGTCAACCGGCTTGAAGCGGTGTGGACGCACGACGGAGGGAGCGTGTTCGCGGTCTGCGGCGAGTTCGCCCAGCATTTCGAGCAACTGCGGCGGTCCCGGCTGGTGCCGTTCGATTGCATGATCGTGGGGTTCGACACTGGGCACGGGGCGGTCATGTACCAGATTGCCAGCAATGCCTGAAATCGCCTACGAATACGAGCCGTGGGGCGGCGCACGCGAACTGTTCCACTATCGCGGGCGTGAGGCACTGATCGAAGGCCCTGCCGGGACCGGCAAAACGAGGTGTGTCCTTCAGAAACTCCACGCTGCCGCCGAGCATCACGCCGGTATCCGCATCTTCATCGGTCGCGCGACCCGAATCAGCATGAACGAGTCGGTGCTGATTACCTACGAACGCCACGTACTTCCGCCCAACCACTTCGCACTTCAAGGCCCGCATCGGTCACACCGGCAGACGTACACCTACGCCAACGGATCGGAGATCATCTGCGGCGGGTTCGACAACTCCGACCGCATCATGTCTACCGAGTTTGACCGCGTGGCGGTGTTTGAGGCCACCGAAATCACCGAGGAAGATTGGGAGAAGTTGCTGACCCGCCTAGGCCGCAATGCCGAGCGGGCGAAGCGGTACAACTACGCCCAGGCTATCGCCGATTGCAACCCCGCAGGCCCGGACCACTGGCTGAATCTCCGCTGCGAACGCGGGGCGATGCACCGGATCACGTCGAGGCACGCCGACAACCCAACACTCTCGGCGGAGTATCTCGATTCGCTGTCGAAACTCTCTGGGGTCCGCCGCGACCGGCTGTACCTTGGCAAATGGGTTGGCGCGGAGGGCCTTGTCTATGAGCAGTTCAACCGATCCGTCCACGTTGTCGAGCGGCTCAACGAATCACCCCGCGTCATCGTCGGGGTTGACGACGGAACCCGCAACCCATTCGCCGCCCTGCGGTGCGAGGTCGATGCCGACGGCAACGCCCATATCAAGGCTGAACGCTACCGCGCTGGCCTTCTGGAATCGGCGAAGGTGCAAGCCGTCAAATCACTGGCTGGAGGGGCTGAAGTCGTGCTGGTTGACCCGGCAGCGGCGGGGCTGAAACTGGCACTCCGCAACTCCGGCCTTCCGGTCCAGGACGCCAACAACGACGTGATAGCGGGCATCTGCAAGGTTCAGGACCGATTCGCGGCGAACACTCTGACGATTGATTCATCGTGTACGAACCTCGTCAAAGAGTTGCAGGTGTACCAATGGGCCGACAACGCGAAGAAGGACGTTCCGATCAAGGAAATGGACCACGCCTGCTTTGTGGCCGGAACGATGATTGAAACAGATACGGGCCAAGTTCCCATCGAGCGTGTTCGAGTTGGTGATCGCGTGCTTACTCGCGCAGGGTACATGCGAGTTGCGGTTTCGATGAAAACAGGGTTCAAGAGGGTCTATAGGCTGCGGACATCGGTTGGCGATATCGTTGGCACTGGAGATCATCCGGTGTGGAGCGGCAATGCGTTCGCTAGGCTTGATTCGCTAAGATACGGCGATGCAGTTTTGGTATGCCAAACGAAACGATCGCTCGGAAACGGTTTTGTTCTCGCCGTTGCGGAGGAAGGTTTCGCGCCGGTCTACGGACTCGCGGTTGACGAGTGCCACGAGTATTTCGCCAACGGCGTTCTCGTTTCCAACTGCGACGCGCTAAGGTACCTGATTGCGTACCTTGACAGCGGAGCCGGTGCCCGCGTGTTTGTCGGCATGGACAAACCGGACGAGAAGCCGAGGGAACGCCTATCGTTTGACCAGAGGCGGGCGGACCCCAACTGGGGGTTTGATCCATAGGTCGCGTCAGCAGGACTGGGTACGTGTCCCGAATCGTCTCGGCGGTCAAGGCGGCATGGGCACAACTCGCATCGTCAGGTACTCCACAGGCGCATGGCAAGGCCGCGCCGTCGTCTGAGTGGATCGGTAGCACCATCGCCTATGACCGCTACGCCTCGCAGGCGTGGGGCTTGCGTCATCAGCACGAGGCCCTCGTGCGCATGGCGGTGCAATGGGTTGGTATTTGCTCCCAGTTCAACGCCATGAACTGTGCCGCTGTGCCGTTGCGTCTGTACGCCAAGCGTGGCGCAGATACCGGCACGATCATGGACAACCGCATGGGCGTGAAGTCCCGCGCCCGGCAGAAGTATCTCCGCGATTACGCGAAGGTAGGGAAGTCCGCGACGTATGCCGACAAGGCGGGCGAGTTTGACGAGGTGAAAGAGCATCCCGCGTTGGACCTGCTATCCAAGCCGAATCCGTGGTGGATCGGCGAAGAGTATCGGCGTCTCGCGTTCCAGTGCGCCGAGACTGCGGGCAACTTCTACGACCTCAAAGCGTTCGGCGATTCGGGCCGGATGCTGCTGCCCATGTACCCGCAATGGACCAATGTTGAAGTCGGCGGCGATTCGCTCATCAGCGGGTACTTCTACGGAAAGGTCGCGGCGGATCGCAAGCACTTCGATATCGACGACGTGATCCATCACAAGCCCTGGCCCGCGATGGACAACCCGTACTACGGCGTGAGTCCGCTGCACAACATCATCACCGAGTCGAATATCTTCGCGTCCGCGCTGGCCTACGAACTCTCGAACATGCTGAACGGGATGCGTCCCGGCGACATTGCCATTGAGGCTGGCGAGGGGACGACCGATGCGCAGGTCGAGCAGATTCGGGCCGAACTGCGCCGCCGGTACACGGGCGCGAACCAGGCCGGTACGCCGATGATCTTCGTCGATGCCAAGCCGATCCCGCTGGCACGGACGAACAAGGACATGGAATACATGGAGGGGATGAAGCGGATCAAGGATGAAACGCTCTCCGCCTACGGCATCCCCGAGGCGTTGCTCCAGCGTGGCGAAGGCAGCATCAGCATCGGCGGTGGAGGCGAACAGGCCGCGTCGATGCAGGTCTACAAAGAGTTGACGGTGCTTCCGCGCCTGCGGTCCTACGCCGAGACGATGACGCACGAACTCTTGCCGTGGTTCGGCATCGAACCCGGCGATATGTGGTTTGCGTTCGACAACCCTTCGGGCGAATCGTCGCAGTTCGAGATCAACAAGGCGAAGGATTTGATTCCTATCTCGGTGATGACGATCAACGAGGCCCGCGCCGAGATGGATATGCCGCCGGTGGAATGGGGCGACAAGCCCGCATCGCAGACGCAATCAGCATCGCCGTTCGGCGGTCTGCCGTCATGGCTCACCGACAATCGCGCCGACGTTGCCGACACCAACACCGGCACCGTGACGGACCTGCGGGCCAAATCAATCCGCGTGACCGAGCGTCTGTGGGTGGCAAACGCCAAGCACGGCAAGTCCATCGGTGAGGGGAATGAGTTGCCGATCCCTGAGACGATGGAAGAGAAGTTGTACCGGAACCTGCTGCGGTTGTTCAAAGGAGCCAAGCCCGAACTCATGGGCTCGCTGGACCCGAGTTACGGGCTGCGGGTTCGGCTGGACATGCTGCCGAACATGGCCGAACTGTTCGCTGCCGCGACCGAGCCGCTTTCGCCGATCTTCATCGCGGGGTATGACCACGGCAAGACGCAGGTTGCCGGATCGGTGACGATGACCCCGCTCAATAAGCCGACGATCCGCGCCGCCGAGACTCTGCGGGATTACCGAACGTACCTGCTGCGGACGGTTTCCGATACGGTAGAGCGGAAGGTGCGCGACACCATCGCCAGCGGGCTTGAACTCGGCGCGACGCTGGCCGAGCGTACCGATGCCGTGGTGAACATTCTCGGCGACGGGATGCGGTACGCAGCCGAGAATATCGCGCGAACCGAATCGGTCAACGCCTACACCGCCGGGAGCATCGGCGCGTGGAAAGACTCGGGGGTTGTGCAAGAGGTTCAATGGTTGCTCTCGGGCGATCCATGCCCGTTCTGCAAAGCCATGAGCGGCAGGACTACGCCGCTTGGCGTGCCGTTCTTCAACCTTGGCGATTCGATGACGGTTGACGGAAAAACGATGGTGTTCGATTACAAGGCGATCTACGGACCTTCGCTGCACCCAGGCTGCCGGTGCGGCATCAAGGCCGTACTCAAAGGAGGGGCGTAACCATGCACCCACTGATTGAGCGATTGGAACTGATCCGCAAGCGTGCGGCGGCAATCAAGGCGATCAACGCCGAGGACCGCGTAGGCGTCATGTCCCGAGCGATGGTCGCGGAGGATATCAAGGCCACCGAGAACGCCAACGGGCGTTTCGTGTCGATGATCGTGACCACCGATGACGTGGACATGGAGAACGAGGTTGTAGACCCCAACGGTGCGGACACCTCGTACATCAACACGCGCGGGCAGGGCAAGGTGTTCCTCGATCACCGAA
>ERZ724522.171-NODE-171-length-41331-cov-7.418912_pt1 | contig 41331 bp, 67 predicted proteins | sample MGYA00376055_ERZ724522 | MGnify/ENA primary metagenome ERZ724522 (study PRJEB28724, sample SAMN07190884) | wastewater metagenome | isolation source: effluent of sewage treatment plant in Hong Hong | place: Hong Kong | collected 2016-03-17 ... | reverse complement strand
GCCGGAGTTCCCGTTGCCGGAGTTCCAGTAGCCGGAGTTCCTGTTGCCGGAGTTCCCGTCGCCGGAGTTCCCGTAGCCGGAGTTCCCGTCGCCGGTATTTGTATCTTTAGACATAATATTGATAAAAGTTAAAAAATAATTATTGTAGCTCTAATATACGTAGAGCAAACTTTTCTTTCATGGTGGGAGTCAACGCACTTTTAACATTCTTAAAAACCTCATTCTTACTAGTACCTATACGGATTATATCAGACCTTAATCCAACATTTTTACCAGATTTATTGATAAACTCAATTTTGAATATTTTCATAGTGGTGGGGGATTAAGGAATGAATAAGATTTAGTAAGTAAAATAATTTTTTGCATATTGTGATAACTGATTTTTAAAATTCGTTATATATGCTTCTTTTTGGGTTTTATCTCTTATTTTTTTAGTTTCTTTTCTCATAAGTATTTCAATCTCTTTTATTCCCAAATTATTCATTTTTATTTCTTCTATTAACTGATCGATGGGTTTAATTGTTTTTTGAGTTTTTGTTGTCATAAATAGAATTAAAAATGAACTTCTATTTCACATTCATCGCAAAATCTGCGAGTGATTTTTATCTTTTGCCCTGGCAATACTTTTGAGTCGATTTCGCAATCTTTTATTTCTACAAAAGAATTTTCGCCACATTCAGGACAGTAATATTTTTCAACTTCGCAATACTCACAATCGCACACATGCTCATCTGCTTTCTTGGATTCATCTCTATTTTTCTCTAGTAGTCGAGACAGCCTCGCTCCTTTTTGCGCCATTTCTATATGGTCTTTATTTCCAAATTCAAGTTTCATAATGTTGAATAGGTTAATTAAATTTTGATGCAAATTTTCATAGAATAAGATTAAAGATTATTCGTTTAATAAATCCCAGTCAGGTTCATACTCAATGAGTTCCTTCTCTTCTCTGTAATCTAGTGGATAGTTGTTCATAGTAATTTTGTTAAAGACATCCTTACTATACCCTATAATATAGACCACAGTCAATACTATTAATGTTGACTAACCTCTCGCATATGTTTACATTTTTCACAATTATAGAGACATCCTTTCTCTTCGCGGGCAAACTTTTCTGACACTGCTTCAACTAGCCAAGCAGCCATTGAGATACCACGATTTTTAGAGACTTTTTTGATCTTATTGTGGAACGCTTGTTCCTGTTTCCATGAATATATTTTAGTGAGCATAATTTTTTATTAATTAATAATTTGTTTATGGGTTGTCATGGGAGCAAAGAATTTTAGGTAATAATTTAAATTTTAAATCGTAATCAGCCATAAAATCATATTCATAATATGTATATTGATCGTACCAGGGTGTCCTAAGAGTTGATATTTCATCAAGATCATCTATTAGTCCGTCAATAAATATGTCGCCAACGTATCCTACTTTAGAACTTTTATAACCGGCCTCCTTAATAGATTGATCGATGCCCCACCATCCTGTTGGGTGTATAGATATTTCTGTACTCCGAGGCTCTGAATTGCCTTGATGTACAATTACAAGATTATATTTATATATCAATTCGTATTTGATAACCTCTTTAGCGCTAACGATGTCTCCATTTTTAAATTTATCGCTCACCTTCGCCTCATTTTGTGGCTGGCAGGATTTACTATTTTTTATAGGACATGTCTCACTATTGCCGTCACATTCGCTTTTAACCTCTGAATAGCAGAAAGGGCAATCAACAACCGAGTCAGTTTGTCCACATGCCATACAATGACAATGACATCTACATTCCTTTTCTTCGTTTTTACTTTGCGCTGATGGCTGGTAGAATGCTTCGGAACGGATAATGTTGTTCTCTAAATCGCAATCTTTATTAGCGCAATATCTTGAATCAGAATCAGCAAATGGATACAACCAATTGCCGCATTTTTTACATTTAGGTTCTTCGTTGTTACTTTGCATATGTTTGAAATATTAAAATAGTGGTTTGTATTGTGTGTGAATCTTGTACATCAATTCCCCAATCTCTTCTTCATATGATTTTGCCTCTTGATAGCCATCCATCCATCCACAGGGACACTTGAACCAGAATTCATAAGTTTTTTGATCAATTTTCTTGCCAAATTGAGAAATTTTATGTCCTGAAAGCCTATGTTCGTCTGCCTTTTCACAAATTTTATGAATAAAACATTTTTCATAATTACTTTGCATCGGGGGAGGGGTTTATGATTTTTTGATAAATTTCGGGGCCACAACAATCTGAATCACTACATATTTCTTTAGCTATTTCTGCATCAATCTTTCTTTGCTCCTCTCGGCCTCTTTCGTAGCTAATGAGGTCTTGGGCTCTAACAGCTTCCGTCAGTAGAAATACCATTCCAGCCATATCTTTTTGAGGATAAAGCTTTTCAACAATACTCGGCAGTTCCTCAATCAGCTTTTTCGCTTCGGCGAGTTTTGGTTTGCAAATATCACAATCATCATTTTTCCACCACCCACCCAAACCACGGTGAACATGTTCTTCTCCTGGCAATATTGCGCAATGGCAATGACATCCATTTGGCCAAGTTAGACTTTTTGGGCCATTACTATGATCTGGAATAATTACAGTCCCTATTTTTACTTTCTCGCTTTTTTCGTTGGTGGGCATATTAAAATTGGTTAAAAAGGTAAATCCTCAGGTAACGGCTCGTCTATTACTTCACCACCCATAACTTCAGCTACTTGATTTACTTTCTTTCTACTTCTTAATTCTGCTACAACAACTTTCATAGCTTTTTCAAGTTCTTCAACACGTTTCTCTAATAAATCACTCTTTCTAGGCTTACTAAGTACATAAGAAGTTTTACCGTTATAGACACTTTCTTTTTGTGTATAGCCTGAAATATCTATACTTTGGCCGTCCTCCCATCCTCCCGTTTCACCTTCATAATCAAATATGGTGTACTTCTTATCACCTGCAAGAATGTTGACTAATTCGTAGTTTTTACCTTTCTTATCGGTTTTAGCGTTTCGATAGATTTTTTTAATTACAATATTCATAAAAAATAAAAATTAATATTTACTTGAATACCCTTTAGTTAACTCCTTAATCTTAGTTATTTCCTCGTCTGAATATCCTAAACCACAACCTTCACGTTCGATAATTAAATCCTTATATGGGCTATATTTGACTTGCCAGTCACCATATACAGCCTTATTTGTTCTGGCGGCGCTAATATCCCCCTTAGAAGCATTCACAATGTCTCCTAACGGATACTTATACCTATATTCCGATTTTGGCTCTATTTGTGGCACTATATTATTATTATAGAGACGGGCAAAACGTTTGTAGGTATCGGTAATATCGAATTCGATAGACATACACTTGAATTTTGTGCCTTCCCTTGTAAGAGTAAATTCATAAATCTCTCCAACACCTCTATCCATGTATAATAACTTTCCCTTGTCAGCATTTTGAAAGTCCATATACATAGCAAGTTGTTTAAGATAAGCCGTTTTGGGTTTACCTAATTTTAACTCTTTTGCTTGATAATCACCATAGAATGTTTTGACTTCTAGTGGCGTACCGTCAACAAATACAGCGTCCATATATCCTGTTATTTTGACGCCTTCACGCTCCATCTCAATGCGTGTTTGTTTTGGTTTTGCAAGACCCAACTTTTTTAATATTTTTTCAAAAACACCATTCTCTTGCTGCAATAAACCCATATATGCAAATTTGTTGACTAGAGCAACCTCAATCATCTTAGCCGCATTGAACATAATAAGCTTTTCAGGCTCAATAGGATTCGTTTTCGGCGTACCTATCCATTCGTGATACAAATCAAATACATTCTTTTCAGCATCCGTTGGCCAAAACGATGTTTTAACTCTTTTATCATTTTCGCTCAATAAAAATGCTTCTTTGAGTTTTGTGGTTAAAAACTGATCATATACTTCATTCATAGATAATATTTAAGAATATATTCAAATAAATTCTGTTCTTCCTTGCTAGCTGGCTCAAGAAACCCTTTATCGTATTGCTGAGCAGCCCATATATCAGCAATATCTATCATGTCTTTGCGTATCTTGGTTTTCATAAAATTATTTAATTAAGTAATTCTAAGGTATTCCAATCATAAGCTTCTTTTGACATATAAAGCCCGTCGTTCTGTAAATCCTCTGGTATTTTGAACTGCTCCCATCTACCACCAAACTCTTTATTTTGCTTTACCCTAAATTTAAATTGCTTTTTCATAAAATTATTCAATTATAGTGTTAGAAGGTTTTTGTATATCTCGCTCAATTGATCCTATTTTTTGAATGAGCATATCAATGTCACAATCCTCAGCCAGAGCTATTACTTCGTCCTCATCAGTTACAACCTCAAATCTGAATCGATACTTAGGTGGCAATAATTTTTCAAATGCTTCTATCGAATCTCCAAATAATCCAGCTATAGGTTTTAATTTTGACATAAATAAATTAGTTAAGAAGTGTCTTTATATTATTCTAAGTATATTCTACAGTCAATATATTACTATTGACATATTAAAATTAATTATGATCTAAAATTTCTGCTTCACCATCATCCTCACCAAAAAATAATTCCACAAAATTAATACTATTACTGCCGTCTTCATATGCTAAACTTTTTATATATTCCACAAATTCTTTTCTGGCTTCATCGCCCCAATCTGAATTAAACCACCCCTCTTTACTTCCATCTGGAGCAACAAAAAAAGAATGATAATCATTAATTGAACTTCTTATAATTTCACTTACAAGATTTTCTGCATGTGGTAAATGTTTTTTAAATATTCTTCTCGCCTTACGATGAACAACTTTTAGTTTCTCTTTATCCCATGAAACTACAACTATAGTATGATGTTTTATATATCCCATAATTATATAATGCAAAGAAAACAATACTCTGGTGAAAACCATTTTTGGCCGTGTCCTAGATCGGTAGTAAGTTTTCGGCTGTTAGCTGTACAAGGGAAAGCTATATTTCCACACATTTTGCAGTCTGGATACTTATGGGGACGTTCAGAGTATATTTTACCTTCTTTGGTAGCCTTACGAAGTAATTGAGTAAAAGTTGGGTACATAGTTATTGATTAATAGAATTAATTTTTAGTAACTTTTAATTTGAGAGGATTGAACAAAATTTTCTGCTTTATTAAATTCTTTTCTAGTTTTTTAGGGCTATCAGTAACGAAACTTTCTACCTTGTTACGTCCAGCCATTAAATCGACTGTGTACTTGAATAGATACTTCCCTTTCATAAGAAATTATTAAGAAATAACAACATCATTATATCTCTTAATATATCCTATAGTCAATATTCTGATATAGACAAATATAAAACTATTTTAAAGTTCAATATTAAAAACCTTCTTTACAGCATAACGAATAGCGCCTACTATGGTCATCCCTCTTTCGCGAACAAGGTTTTTAAACTCGTTTCTTTTTGCGGCTGAAAGTTTTAGTTGTATCAACACTAACGGTTTTTTGAATTTCATAATTTTCTATAGAATGTAATAATGCGGATTTATCCGTTTCTAATGCTTTCATCAAATCAAAAATTTTCTCACTCCAACCGGCCAAAAGATTAATATTCTTCTGAGGGAACTGTAAAGTTCCATATCCTGACAAATCAATAGAATATATTTTAGGATTTATACCTAACGTTTTTTTGTAAGATTCAAAACATTGATTAACCCCATAACCTGAATAATAATAATTATAACTATTCCAGGCTTGCATATCAGATAGGATAACAATTCGATCATATACTAATTTATTTTCTTCTAAAGCTTTAAATACTTTCCATAAATCCGTAGAACCCCCTGGAGTATTGATGGTTTTTATCAAATCAATTAAAGGAGTTCTTGAACTTAAATTTAGTTTTATTACTCTATCATCAAAACAAAACACATCAGTATTTGAACTATTGGCTTTAAATAGAGCCCCACCAAATAAAGCAGCTATATCAATATATCGAGCATTACCTTTACCACTCAAATTTGAACTCATAGAACCCGAGATGTCTACACAAACAAGTGTCTTTCCATCAAACTTAGGCACGTTATCTACTGCAATATCCAAAGCATACGAAGCGGCGTCCTTAAAGAGAGTGGAGGGGGCGTTCTCATAAGCATTATAAAATCTGAATGGTAGCTGTTTAGACTTTTTAACTTTTTCAGGGTCAATGAGGGTTTGATAAACTTTCTGCATAGCCTCTTCACTGATTCCATATTTATCAAAATTTCTAAGATTACGAAGCATAGCCATATAACCTAGTTTATCCTCCATAATGAGTTGTTCCCAACGAGCTTTAGCCTCTTCTTTATTTTTAGCAGTCGAGATAAGAACTTCCCAAGTCTCAGGAGGCTGCAACTGGCCTTTAAGTAACTTTCCCCACATCTTAACCTGCTCTTTAGTACCTTTAGGATGAGAAATATTAAAAAGATCAACCAATTTAACATCTCTAGACTTACCCTGATATTTCAACAGTTGATAAGATGAGAATTTCGTTAAAGCTTTCGCGATACCCTTTTTTAAAGCGTTTGGAATAGGTTTACCGTACTTATTGCCATAATAAGATAAAACCTCCATAAGGTCATCAGGACGCTCTGCAGCATCAACTGTGGTATTTTTTACCAAAGAGTCTCCTTTGTGAAGTCTTGAGAGTTCGGCTAAAAGAACATGTGAAACAGATCGCATGTGAAACTCTTTGCGAGCATAAATAGCTAATTTGGAAATAAACTCATGTGGAGTTGATTCGATAAGTTTAACTAATCTTTTGAGTTGAGAATCCTCTGATTCGTAAAATTTATCAGATAAGAAAGAACACAAAACCAGTGTAACGAGTTCAGATTTGGAATCCATCGAAAAAGATTTACCGCCAGCAAAGTTTACCGTTTTAGTCCCTACAGACTTAGAATTGAATTTTGACATATAGAAAAATAAAGAAATAGAAGAAAAATTGAAACAGACTATAAGTCTGGCGCCGTTAACCACTTGGCTATATCAACCTAAGTCGATAATTGGATTCGAACCAATGAAATCAGAGATACCAGATCCAAGAAGTAACTGTTTCGTCACTGTCTATTGTTAGATTTATAATTAATGAGAGAAAAATGAAATGGAGAGTGGCGGGCATCACGCCGTGCCCAAAATAGCATTGAAGTAACCATTTCGTCACTACTCACTAAATTTTAAAGATCAATAAGTGGGAGAAAGAATGAACGGGACTGAGTCATATTAAAATAATGAAGTATCCGTTCTGTCACTACCCACAAACAATGTATATTAAAATATATTAAAAAGCAATACTATTTTTTAAGTAATTTAGTAAAAATCTTTAAGTTCATTTTAAATAATTCTATCTTACCATTAAAAGTTCTTTCTAATGCTTTCCAAATAACTCTTTCATCTATTTTTTCAAACAAAACGTCGATCTGTTCGTCTGTCAACTTTAGTTCATTCTTCAACTTTTCTCGTAGAATACCCAACTGTGTAGTATTTTCAGACATAATGATTAACTAATTAATATTTTGCCATTCCATAGAATTGCTTAATTGTAAATTTCGTTCTATCAATTTTTGGTTGTTTTAATATAAAATCCCTAAAATCAACAGAACCAGACAAAACTTCTTCATTTGTCAACCTCAAAAATGAATATCCAAGATTTTTTAAATACATTTCTCTTTTTTTATCATAAATTTCTTTTCCAATATGTGAATTACCATCAACCTCAACAATCATTCTATAATCAATCAAAATGAAATCAACAATATAATAATCAATAGGTCTTTGTGATCTAAATTTAATTTTCCATCTCTGAAACTGTTTTTTTAAAAATAACTCAGCTTCAGTTGGATTCTTACGATGTTCTCTAGAATATTTTGTTAAAGTCTTCATAAAATAGTTTTATTTTCTGTAAATAGTCCTGATTCCGGCAGGGTACGAAAGGTCCAGTCAGAGAGTGCTGTGTTTGAATTTTCAAATATTTATTAAATCTAAGATACAACAAAAGTGACTGTATGCAGAACCTACAACAGACTACCTTATAACGTTATATCTAGATGTCAAATATCAGTTCTTATAAGATGTTCCTTTCTGATTCCGTATAGGTTTACGCATAGGGAGCCAGTCTGTAAGGAGTGCCAGGGCCTTTATGCCACTGTACCGTTTTGTTCCAGATCAGCCTTACTAAGTTTCTGCTGGCGGTAGTCAGGATTGTTTACCTGCGGCTGTAATAGAGGTTTGTAGAGCTTTAAGCGACGCCCCTATTACATGCGTAGATTAACAATTTATGAATATCTTTTTATTAATTTTGTATCAATAGATTCATAATTTTTACTGCCTATGGCCAATCCGATATTAAAAGCCATTGTAACATCTATTTTTGTTGAATTATGATGAGTTGGTGGCCCTAACCATAACCACACTTTATCACCATCTATTGTCACTGACTCCTCCATAAATAAATCTCTTTTCATCATATTTTTTTATAATTAGAATCTCTTCTACATACACAATAATCACACCTTTGGAATAATCCCCAACCATGACATTCACATTGGCAGTGTTTTAGTATATGTAATATTTTTTTTATTTTACGTATAAGCTCTTTGATTTTTTTAATAAATTGCATGATATTTTAACAAAAAATAGCGGCCGCCTTGCGAGCTCACCGCTATCTTAAGTGTGCAAGGCGTTTAAGAGCGGTGTTGAATTGTTATATGGGGACTTCAATATAGCACCCCTAAAATTAAAAGCAAGAGGATTTTTAAAGTACAAGTTTCAAATACACCCAAATATCCTCATTTATTAGGAGGGTTTGGGTATCCATTTTCCTGCCAGAGCATTTATATTATAATACTTTCTCTTTTGTGGTGTCAACTTTAGGGTATTTCTTTTTTAAAAACTCTCTTAAATCACGCAAAAATGTGCGGAATATAGCGTATCCAAGTGTTGATAAAGCTGTTTTTGAAATATCACCATTCGATAAGATATGGGTAAAAGCTGCTGCTACTGTTGATTCCCAAAGTAAATCAGTCCAGAACGTGTGAAGAAATGATTTAAACGAGTCACTTTGGATAAACGAAATAAGTTTTTTCATATTAATAAGTAATAGAATCTAGTTTCTCTTTAAAGTATTTTGCGCTGGCTTTACCTAAACTTCCAAACTGTAAGGAGGCTGCCATCGCTTTAATCATCTGATTTATTGTATTACACGAAAAACAGTGGCCTTTTTCATAATCTAACTCATGAAAAATACGTTTATGATAATATGTTTGGCAAAGTTTGCAGCGTAGTTTCATTTTAAAACGTTACCGTCTATTCCGATATTGTACTGATGCCAGCGTTTTTTGATGTAAATACTTGGATCAGTATTAAATCCTTTGAATCCTAATAGTTTACGTCTCATTAAATAATCTATCTTATTTACAGGACTTTTAGTGATTATTTCGTAGTGTAAGTGTGGGCCGCTCGTTATTGTGCCTGTATTGCCTGTTATAGCGAGGATATCGTTACGGACGACTTGATCCCCCACATTCTTTCGAAACTCCTTTAAATGCGCGAAAACGTGTATGTCGCCTGTTACATGGTCTTCTAAGTACAAACAATTACCCATTTGCACTTGATGAGTCAATGCTACCACTTTACCTGTAATCGGTGATAGAAGCTCTTCGTATTTGTAGTCCAGGTCTATACCAGTATGCGCATTATACCACTTCGGTATTCTATGCCGGTACGGATTAAGTATCTTTGTTTGTAGGATAGTACGCATAACATTTTGGTTAAATTGTCATAAGTATACATATCTAGCCAATAATATCAAACTTTAAGTATTACTAGAAATTATGGTTTTAGCAATGTCAATAAGATATTGTTTACTTATGTCAAAGTATGGACTACAGTATAGATACTTATTTCTTAATTTTTTCTATATGAAAAATAATAACGAATTAGACAAAGAACTTCGTCAAAGAGAAACAGTGCAGTCCGTTACAGAATGTTATAGCTGTGTTGTAGTTATTATTATAATTGGATTAGTTATTTTTGCTTTAACGCGTCCCTCTCTAATAATTTAAGCAAATTACTAGACCGATTATAACCTTGCAAATCTTCTACTTTAACACCTTTCCCTGCGGCTTCCGCAAGTTTTAAAGGAACATCAAGTATTTTTTTAACCCCTCCAATATAAGGCAAATTTTCAATCAAATTCTTTTTGAAAATACCTCCCAAAGATTGTGAATTTAAAGCCATTGTTGATTGTTCTGCTATGTTTGCTGCATTGGCTATATTTCTCATGTTCAATTTTTCACCGATACCAAACTCTTTTTGAATTATTTCAATAGCTTTGGCTGCCAATTCGTATTTTTTAGGAGCATTTCCTAATAAACGCCTCAATGCTTGCCCACCTGAATAAGCAACCTCACCATTTCCTAGATTTACTTTTGTAGCATTTTCAATCCGTTTCAATTGTTTTATAAGTTTTGCATAATCTACTTTCTTTGCAATAAACTCACTATCAGATTTTTTAATCACTTCATGTATAATTTTCTTGGTACTATTCAATAAAGTCAGGGCTTCACTTCTTTTAAATCCAGATTCTTTTAATAATCCTGTCAATTCATTGATTTGACCAGTTCGTGCCTCTAAATCTCGTGCATTTATTTTTTTCTTTTTAAGAATGTTAAAAATATCTTTAAATTTAGCAATAGCTTTTCCATTTTCAGCAATTCTACTATTACTGAAATCAAGAGAGCCTCTTTCGCCAATTTTTACATTAAGTTCCTCCCTTAAAAATTTTTGATAAACATTTTTTTGCTCTTGAGCACCATCTAAAATAATATTACCCAGTCCTTTTCTTTCTTTAGCAATAATTTTGTCTTTATTTTTTAAAACACCTTGAACATCAGAAATAAAATTCTCTAATTTGCCACCCGCCAAATCAAAAGCATTTGGAGCTGCTGGATTTCTCAATTTCTCTTGAGATTTTTTTATCAATTCAGCAAGGAATCCTTTTTCATTTGGGGTAAACTTTTTTATTAAATTTAAATCTGTAGTTGGGGTTCCTGCCTTAATTGTTTTTTTCTCTAATCTATTTAATTTTTGACTTTTTTCAAAAGAAGTTGTTGTAGTGGGCCCAGATTCTTGAAAATTTTTACTTGTACCTCCGAAAGCATTTTCTCCAAAAACCCAATTAGGATTTTTAGCCTGTTCATCGACTTTACCAAGTACATCCATTATAGAAGATTTTGTGGGTTTAACTAATTCACTCTCTATTTTAGATAGAGACTTCATTTCTTTCCCTTTTTTAATACCATGAGCTAATAATCCGGCATTAGTAATATTCGCTATAAGCTCTTTGTCTTTTTGGAACTGCTCACTATTCTTGTCAGCTCCTAACATCGGAGCTATATCACCATATGCTTGTTTTGCTACTTCACCAGGTACGCTGAATAAAGAGCCGAGTCCTGCTTTTGCCTCATTAGGTACTGGCGCAATATTTAAAGCTGCTGAAAATGGTGAAGCTACTAATCCAACCCCCCCACCTATTAAACCACTAGCTTTATTTCTTATAGTTTCACCTTGTTTTTTAAATTGATCTTGTAAACTTTGTTTTTCTTCCTCCGATACATTTGGATCTGAAAGTTTAGCGGTTAGTAATGTCGGGCTTATAGAAGGTGTTTCATCTGGAGTAAATACATTTTTTACACCTTCACCAAAACCTTGTACTCCTTGTACTATTGGCCCTATAAGCGGATGATTAGTTGCTTCATAACCAATATCTGGCTTTCTAGCCCCTGTTAAAATATCTTTTTGATAAGCATCCCATTCGCTACCAGATTTGTTTCTAGCCTCTAAATCAGATTGATAGTTTTCGCCAACTTTACCTAAAATATTACCTAAACCTGGTAATTGTTTAGATTGTTCTCTTTTTATATTTTGTTCTTCTTGTGGTGTAGGAGCTCTCGCAGCTTTCATTAAAGAGTTTTGAGCTGTCGATTTTACGCTATCCTTAAATGAACTTAAAATATCTTGTTTTCTAGTGTCTATAGTCTGCTTTTCTACTTCTTGTTTTTGCTCATCAGTAGGGTCATATAAATCACCAAAACGCTCTTTAATAGATTTTTCAATTTGTTCATTTGTAACTTTTCCAGATTTTAAATCATTAAGCAATAATTCGCGTTTCTTTCGATCAACGCTTGGATCATTTAAATAATTTTGTATGATTTGAGATTTTGCCATATATTAAAAATATTGATCTGTATTATCAGTAGAAACATTTTCAGTAGAATCATTTATACTATAATCATCAGTTTTTCTTTTAACTTTATGGCCTTTTAACTTTAAAAGTCCCATACTATCTGATCCTGTCTGTGTTAATGATGACAATTGATCCATATATGTACCTACATCATATCCTGAAGCATCAAATCCTTTAATATATCCTTCAGTTTTATTTTTAAGCATATTTCTGATTTGTTTTAATTTTGCTAAGGCTATCTCTCTAGTATCCTGTGGATTAGGGAGCATATTTCTGTATTTTATTTCATCCTCCATTCTTAAAACACCACCTTCCATATATTTTCCAACTAATTGAGCAGCAGTACGTAATTCTGCGTTGACAGTTTGTTTTTCTGTATCACTCCAAGCCCATGGATTCCACTGATCTATATTTCCCCATATAGGATCGAAAGTACCTTTCCCGCCAGAAATAGTTTTTTCAAGTGCATCTAAGGTAGTAGGTAAAAATTTTGCATCCTCTAACATTACAACTTTATCGGCAGGTAGTTTAGTCTTTTTTTCTGTTTCTGCTTGAGAAATATCTTTACCACTCAAAACTGATTTAATTTCATTATCAGAATAAATTTCTTGATAACGTTTACGTTCCTCATCCGGTAGAGCAAGATAAGCAGCAGCATCGCCTTTGAATTTGTTTATATCATATTCTTTATTTCCGCTACTTCCATCAGTATCAAATACACCCCCTTGCTGCATTTTTATAATATCCTCAGGTTTTGCATCTTTAATGAGTTCCTTAAAATATTCAGGAGATGAAATTCTTAAATTTTTAAGTTGTTCCATTACTGGATTTGAAGGTTCTTTTGGGCTGTCGGATTCTTCAGTTCCAGGAGGAGCAAAATTAGGTTGTGAATCTATCACTTCTTTTTTCTGATTTGGCGTAAAAAATCCGTATAATCCTTTAGCATTCGTTGGTATTCTACGGTTAGTAGTTACCGTTCCATGTAAATCAAGGTTTGATTCTGTTAATTGCATCGTTTTCCCATCTTCTGAGATTTCACTAATAATTGCATAATGTCCTACAGAACCATAATTTGAACCAGTAAATACTGCTATATCACCAACTTTTGGTACACCTTTACCAACCTGAAAACCTCTTTTATTTACAACTTTTTGTTTCCAATTTCTTGAACATACATTCATTGCATTGCCTTTTAATCCTTGGCACTCACCTTCCCAACCAGCTTCATTAGTAAATCTAGTTCTTACAAAAGTACCACATTGACCACCTTTACTACCTGCTTTTACAGCATTACGTATATAATTATTCACGCCAACTTTTCCATTAAGGCTTGCTTTTTCGTATCCTGTAGCCGCACCACTTAATAAAGAACTCAGTGCGCTTTCATGTTCTTGTAAACTAAAATCTGTATAATCAATCTTTTTCCCATCAGTTCCAAGCATTGCATTACCTCTAGCGTCTACTAAATATCCAAATTGTTTACTTAATCCTTCATCGAAATTGCCTACAAAGCGTTTAGGTGGTTCGCCTGGTCGTACTCCAATAGGATCACCAAACTTATTCGCGAAATATCCAAGTCCCTGAGACATTGATAAATCAACACTTTCTTTCTCTTTTTTCTCCTGTTCAAGCTGTTTTTTCTCATCAAATAAAGCTTTATTGGCCTCACTTGTAGCTTGTGCCGTTGCATGATCGACCTCGTTTAATTTATTGAAATATTCCGTCATTGCATCACGGGCTTGTTTACGTTTATCATCATCAGAAGCCAACATTTTAGCGTCAATTTCATCTAGTTGGTCGTTCAAATCTGATTTAAGCGTCAATGCTTGCGCTTTTCTATCAAGCTCAATAGTGCCAAGTTTATTGTAGTAACTGCTAGAAATTTCCTGCGCTTTAAACGCAAACTGAGAGTCTCCAATAGCAGTTTGTGACTCCAAGTCGGAAACAGCTTGTGCGCCTTCTTGTTTGACTTGTACAAGCCGATAAATACCTTCAGAGGAGAACGAACCTCCAAGCTGTGCGCCCATAGCACGCCTAAACCCTAGCTCGTTATCGTCAGTCTGTTTTTGTAATTTGGCTTTGTTCTTAGCTTGATCTAAATCAAACTGTTTTTGAGCCTGAATATTATCAAAATTATTCTTCTGATACTCCTGTGCGGCTAAATCTCCTTGTACTTTCGCACTTTGGTCGTTTATTTGGAGTGATTCATTTACTAAATCCTCTTTACGTTTCTTGATGTCTTCATACATCGTGTCAGTCTCTTTTTTTGCATCAGCTATATCTTTTTGGACAAACTCATTTTGTTGACCAGCACGAACAGCATCATTTTGGTTAGCTTGAAACGTAGGCCCCATTATGGCCTTCATTTTGTCGATTTGTTCTTGAGTAATACCAGAGGCTAAAAGTTTTGTTTCATCTAATCCTCCCTGTATTGGTTGTTGGGGAGTAGTCGGCTGCTGTGGTTGGGTTGGAGTGGTTGTGGGTTGTACCTGAGTTGGTTGAACCGGCTGCGTAACAGGTTGTTGTTGATTTGTAACCTTGCCGATCTCTGTCCCTACAGCTGTCGGTTTGGTTACATTTGAAGTTGTTGAAACTGGCACTGGTTTACCCTGAGCGCCCGCAAGTTGTTTTTGTAGGTTAGCTCTTTGCTTAGGATTTAAATTCGGGTCGTTTAATTTATTCTGTATATCTTTTAATAAAGCCATTTTTTAGAGTAAAAGTTTTAATGCGTTTTTAATATCGTCTAATGTTGCAGTCCCATCATTGAGTTTAATTTTGAGTTGCTCTTTAGCTACTTCCTCAGCTGACGGCTGTACAATAACCTCTTCAAAAGTTAACTCACCGTTTTCAAATACATTTTTAAAAGTGTTATCGGTTACTTTTGCCATAGCATCATCAGTAACTTGTATTTTTTCTGATACAACACCGCCGGAATTATCGTCAATTATTATTGATTCTACAAAAGGATGTGTACAAGTACTCACTCCTGCTTCTGTATTGATAATAAATAAATCGTTCATATAAAAAATTAACCAAATATCAAAAGACGTACAGTTCCACCAGGAGCGTTGGCAATATCATCATTCATTTCACGGCGTATTGTTATTGTATCAGCTCCAACTGACTGCACAAATAAACGAGTATAATCCGATACTGCACCTGCTGCGGAAGCTCCATAAGCTAAATATCCATCATTTGCAACAGTGTTAGATCCGCTTGAACCTCCTGAAATACCAAATCCATAACTTGTACCGACCGCAATACCATGGCTCCAAAATCCGACACTATACCATGAGCCTATTGAAGCAATAGCTATTACAGATCTCGGTCTAAATCCTATTGAAATTTCAGTGTCTACGGTTACATCCGAAGCACTAGAAGACCATGTATATGTAGCGTATAAAGACGGGCTCCCTACCATACCTATCATTTTGGATGCCGAAATAGCTCGCCCTACCCTTTGAAAATATGTACCTGGTACTAATGACATTGTTCCTACGGTATCGGTAAGATAAATATCCGAACCAGCGACAGCATTATAATAAACTGTAAAATACATATCATGGGTTGAACTTGCAGCCCATGAACTACCACCATCAGTTGAACTTCCTCTATTGCCAGTAGCGTACACGTCAGTATTTTGATAAGCCCATGTGTAATGATTCCCAGCGTCAGCAGAAGCATTAAATAATCCAATTGCATATTTAGTACCTGGCGTAACAGTAAGTCCAAATCCAGTAAATCTATTTAATCCTGTAGCCATTGCAGAAGTTGCAAGTGTAGCAGTTGCTAGTGCTGCACCTGTTGGAAGTCCACTACCATCAGTTGCATAAATCGCACATGAATATGAACCTGTAGGTGAACCTACTTTTGTTAAACTTAAGTCAATTTGATCGACCCTAGTTTGACCTGTTGTAGGAGTAAAACTTTGTGAAGAACGATTAACATCATAAACTGCAACCGATGTATTTGAAGTTGTGTTACTTTGACCTGTCCATAAACGTCCGTTAGTTGCTGTCATTCCTGAAATAGGAATACTTGACCCTAATGTGCTTATTTTTTTGCTTGCGGCCGCACTTCCACTTTCTTGCGCTACACCAATAAGTGTAAAACAATCATTTAAAACATCACTTTGAGCTTTCCAAACCATACCATCGCCATGTATTGCGATTGATTGGCCTGCTGTTACATTTTCACCTAAAGTCAATGATTCCGTAAACCCACCACTTAAACTAGCCGAACTAAAATCCCACGTTCCTGTAAGTGTATAGTTTCCTGTTTGATCAAATGAAAGACCGTTTGAATCTCTTACTATTCCACCACTCGATTTTACTTTTACTTGAACTTTACCGGCTGAAATTTCCAAACCTGAATCTGTAGCTAGATCAAGATCAATCTGCAAACCTTCATTGCCAGCTGGACTTGTAACAGTCGCTACTAATCCATCATTGAAATTTAATTTTGAGTTTGCGTACCCTTCAGTAGTATCTGAAGAGGTTATTTTAATTTTATCATTCGATCCTGAAAGACTAGCTAATTGACTTAAAGTGCGTTCGGCTTGTGCTGTACTTTTAAAAACAAGATCTGTTCCATTATCGTAAATATATGAATCAGAATCGTTTAAATAAAGTTTGTTAGTGCCTGAAATAGTTTGTGCTGCGCTAAACGTATTTGCGCGATCTGTATTGGCTTTTAAATTATAAAGCGCATGATAATTCGTAAGTTTGACAGTACATGCACCACCAGAATGCTGTGAACCTGTGCCACTACCGCTAAACGTATTTGCCGTTAAACTTAAATCTCTTGTAACATCCGAAAGAGTAGTGACTCCACTTGATACCGAAGCGCCACCAAACGAAATAAACTCTTCTCTATCAGTTCCCTCATCAAATAAAAGTACTCCTGACGTTATTGTGAGGGCATAATTTAATTTTATTCCCGTAGTAGTGGTAGGTGAAATCGTCTCTTTAAGAGTTGTTTTAACGCCTGATTCTACGTTGTATGATGTGGATAGGACGGCCATGGGTATATAATAAGAATTAGCTTCTTAATTTACGATCAAATTTTTTACTATAAAGACCGTTTAATTCCTGGCCTTTTATTTCAAAAACTTGCCCTGTACCGTCGGAGATAAACTCCACGGTCATTTTACTTGTATCTCTACGCTTTTTCAAGAGCTTTTCTATCTCAAAAGGGTATCCAAGCGTTGCACTCTCTTCACTTGTTGCAATCCCCCCTCCAATTAATACCCTTCCAATAGGTGTACCACCCGAAACACTTACTAGATCATCAGTAAGCGTATAAGTTTGGATAAGCACATCATCAAAATAAATATTTACTGTAATTTCGGTACCTTCACCTAAAAGACCTCTCAAATATTGATACTGAAAATATTTTGATATTCGTGAAGTACCAGCGTTAAAATCCGCTAGTTTAACTTCTGAACGTATACCAATACCATTGTCATCGTAACCAACCTCATCCTGGAATATTTTAGCTTCACTATCAGAACCCCAAAACGTCTCACCTTTGAAAAATACCGCACATGAAGCGTTCTTGTTAGTATCACGGCTCCAAGGTTGCTCTTGAATATTTGTATCCAGAACTCTGCATGTTCGTACACCTCCCAAATTACACCATAATTTTAAAAGCTTCTGATCTGGATTGTAATGAAGTACAGCATCACTTTGATCTTCGTCAAGTTCTGCAAACCATTTAAAAATTTTGTCATCAAATCCAGCATTAATTGAAGGAGCAATATTAGCTAAATTCTCTTGTTCACCTACTTGCTTAATAGCTCTACCCGTAAAAACAACTACTTGATCTCCAACTTGAGTAAACGCTCTCGGCCCTGCTGCTCCATAAATCTCTGTAAGTGGTTCTAATATAGGTATATTTGAACTATTGAACCCCGAACAATATAATATACTTTTACTTTTAAAAATAAGTAAATATGTTTTAGTCTTTAAAAGGCCTACTATATCTGATTTATCACCCGCCGGAATAATACCACTGCCAGAACCTGTAAAATCATAAAACTTTTCAGGATTTAAGCCAGTAGCACCTACCGTCCAAAAAAGAGTATTCTTACTAAAAGTTTTAGTTGATTCTCCTGAATTACCAGCAGCAAACCATGTGTTTTGAAATTCAGCACCAAACGCTACTTTATAAGCTCCTGAAATTGTTTTTACTTCGTATATTAAAGACCCTATAGGATGTGAATAGCTCACAGTACCAGCTGTTACTGTTAAAGTGTCGTTTGTGCGTGCGCTATAAGTAATATCATCATATCCTAAAGATGAAATTACTCTTACAGTTCCACTTGTACCAAATCTAAAACCCTGGCCGGTCTTTACATCAAGCGAAGCTGATACTCCAGCCGATAAAGCCGTTGCCGTTACTGTCCTCATCATTCGTAGTGGCACATCAACACCATTCATTACATAAATATCGCCCATATACTCCAAAAACTCTACCGTTGCCGAAGTATCAAGTCCTGAATAAAGCTCAAACGAATCACTAAAATCTGAATTGGTAACAAATATTTTCCCATTGATTGCTATATAAACTTCATTATCAGAGAACGCAAACATACCTTGCGGGCCGTTACTTCCAACGCCTGTAAAATTAGTCATTATTTTCTCTTCAAAACCTGGACGATTAGTGAACCCACCACCTAGCCGATACCGTACATTAACAGCTTTCTGAAGCTCATTAGGTTTCATTAAGATTGGTTCAATGGAGTATACTTCACCTCCATTAAAGTTTTCTGAAATAATAGGCTCAAAAGGTTGTGGCATAATTAAGTTGAGTGTCCACTAAATTTTCTAGCTCCTCCAATATTCAATAATTTCACAGGATCATCCCATTCACTTCGTAACGGTATCTTGTTACCATAATGCTGTTTACTATCGTAAATAGCCGCTTTACGTAAAATTTCCATTGCTTTGTTCTCATGCTCAGTTGCAAGCGAAAGTTCTTCTAAGTGCCTATAAATGCGCGCTGAAACAGACCGTTTAATGTAATCCCAGTAGGGTTCTGGTACTTCCATGTAACTATTCTCTGCCAATGTTGTAGCTTTTTGTGCATACATGAAATAAATCTTTTGCGTTGTAGTACTCCATGGAAACACAAAATACTTTTTAATTGCACCTAGAGGGAGTTTTACTTCTACTTCCCAAAACCTACCCACTGAAGGCTCTTTACCAACCCTTTGATCCTCTTTAAAGTAAGGAGTATCTTTCACCATCATTTGAGCAATTTTATTGTAGTCTGTTGGTACTTCATACATCAAAAATACACGCTCTGAAGCCTCATGGTTACGATCAATGTCTGCTGTGGTTATTGTAAGAGTTGTTGTACCGTTATTTGCTGTAAATTCGATAATATCGTAGTCACACATTACACGGCCAGTTGAACCCCAATTCGCAGTGCTACCTAAAACCATACTAGTTGCTGCTGTAGTAAACGCAGTCGTTACCGTAGAATTCGGATAAATATATTGTGTTTTAGGTTTCATCCGAAACGTCCACGCACGGTGATTGATAAAAAAAGCATTGGCCTCATTCATATATTGAAGCACAGCATCAGAAGAGGTACCTTCATTATCGTTATCCTCTGAAAGTCCAAACTCCTGCATTAAAGCAGTCCTGAATGCGGACACTAGTATAGCCATTTGTCAAAATATTTTATATAGTACACTTATTTTTTCTTTCCTTTTTTCTTCATACGCATTTTGTTCTCCATGGCATAGAAAATGCTTTTACCCTTTTTCTTGCCATATTCTTTCTTCATGGCCTGCATCATTTTTTCATTGATTGGCATATAAATAGAAATAAATATTAGTATCCTTTTAATTTCATGTCTTTAGGATTCATGCCACCAGAAGGTGTATCATACCCTTTTAATCTCATATCTTTTCTATTCCTATTAAGATAATTCATTTTCTGATCTAGAGTTTCATTCAAAAAATAATGTCTTTTCATTCTTTTCTTTCGTAATTCATTGATGACTGCGTTTCCTACTTGTCCTGAGTAAGTCATAGATTTAAAAATTAAATAATAATTAAGCTGTATATTTGGCTTTGTTATAAGGCACGGTAGGTTTTGGTACTAATTTATATTTACCACTTTTTTTGTCTTTTTTTGTCATTACAACATTAGATTTTTTGAGCACCATGTTTACCTTTTTTTGAGACATTTTAGGCATATTTATTTATTAAGTTCTATTTTATATCTGCTTACTTCCCGCTCAAACCCCTCCAAAGCTGTAATCCTGCGTTCATGTTCATTGACTATTTGAGAATACTGACCACCGTAGAAAACTATTGATGCAAATGTCAAAATCGCGAGTGCTATTTGAAGAAAATATTTAAGGTCTTGTTTTGCTTGATGAGACATATTAAATAATTAAAATTGCCATCGGCTTTTCATCAAAGCTAAGTGAGCATAAGCATCCGCTTCATTGATTGCTTCTTGTTTAACATCGACTTCATAAATACCACCATCTAAAAATTGCCAGTAAACACCGCCTCCATTAGCCCATCCACAACCTAAAGTTGTTTCATTCGTACCTGTCTGAGTGAATGCCGCAGAAGTGAATGGCGAACTAAAAACAGACCCATGAAGCCCGTCCATAGACATATAAGCAGTCCCATTCCTACGCCACATATATACAACATGTATAGTATTAATACTCATGGTTCCACCGCCCAAACCATTACTATTTTGAATCATCCATGAACCACTATCGTTTAAAAGATAACCACTATTTGCGCCGTTATATTGGATACCAAACCTATTAGGTAATCCATGATGTGCAGCCTCAATGAATGACATACCACTTGTAGTACTTGACCTGAAACAAGTAATAGCAATCGTAAAATCCTGTAACGGATTGACTAGAAGCGAGTTCATCACTAATTTTTGTGAGCTTGCCGCTGTGAATTGTATATATCGTTTTCCTCCCCCATCAGTTCCATAAGCTGGCTTATTAGATGAAGCAGCAAAATCAAGAGCCCCACCTATTCTTTCAATCCAATGAGTTACTCCTGAAGAATCAGTAACGCCGTTACCAGTCCCATCACTTATCCAGGATTTGGTAAAACCTAAATTTTTTAACGGGTCAACATTATCATAAACTTCAGTAATTGATCTAACAATATTAAAGTCAACTGTTACAGGAGCGGTAGCCGTAAACGGTACAACACGCGGTACACCTTCTTTGATAACTTGGAGATACCCACTTGTTGAAGTGAGTGGAGTGAATTTATATCTTTGAGCGTGATTATCCCATTGTAATTCGCCAGCATGATCTTTACCACCTGCGCCAGCTGTACTTTTTGGATTGGTAGTTGTACCCGTCCATGCCTCAAAAAGTTTTGTTTTCATCAAGCCTGGCAAACGTAAATCGCCAGCCGGAGATTTTTGCGGCATCGTCCACTCAGCAGCATTGGCTAAAAGGTATGGGAAGAAAAATCTTTCAGCATTGATCTCGCTAGTGCCGTTGACACCATCGGCGTGTAAAATTCTATTTGAGTCACCTGTTTGAGTAATGCAGATATGTACTTTGGCTTTAGCGTTTGGAATTGCCTGTAAAGCATTTTTTAAACGGGTAATCGACCCCAAACCCTCTGTTTCATCATAATCGCCTAAAAGCCAAACATGAGGGCCTCCAGGGATTGCTACAATGCGAGCTATAGCATCAATAACATTGCGTACAAGATATTGATCTAGACTTGCCGCACCTGCCGTTAAACGAACATCGCCGCCTGGTTGCACTTGGCCTGCTATCGTTGTACGAATTGCAGAACCTTGTTTAGCATAATAAGAATCCTCAGCGTCATAGCCAATATCATAATTCGGGAAAAACACTGCCGCCCCTAAACATCTATCAGGAAACCGTGCAGCAAAATTTAAAGCATCCAGACCCCCTGTTGAATATCCGATAGCAATAGCAGGAGCATTACCTTTAAAAGTCCCGTCACTATTCGTTGCGTATCCAAAAACATTACTGCCAACTGCATTTGTTGCGTGGTCGAGAATATCAAGCGCATCTATACCATCACGGGCATAATCAATCGTACCTAAGTTGCCTCTGCCACGGGTTTGCATCTTAATAACAAGCGGAGCGCGGCCACTGGCAGGATCAACATACCCAGCCATTCTTTGAGCTAAAGCATCAGAAAAAGTAGACCGCCCACTTTGCCCAAACCCTGCAAATAATAATGTTGGAACTAATTTTGAAGCTCCAGCATGTCCAGTATCATGACAACGTTTATATCCTAAATTTGTGATTGAAGAATCAATCGAACTCGTCACGGTCGTAACGTCAACTTCCGTATAAGTACCACTGGCTCCAGTAGTTGGAATTGCTACTGTTGGATCAGTCGGTGGTACATAAGCATATTTTTGGTATGCTGCCGCTGGCATGAGTCCCATAACATCTTGCGTGGCACTACCTAGACCAATTGATTGAGAAGGAAACGACATAAATTAAGAGTTTATATAATCAGTATAAGCAATATTGACACTTCCTGAAGAGGAAAGAACCTTTAAAGCCTCTTGTGAATGCCACGAAAAAGCCACGCCTGCAGCAACCTTCAAAAAACTAGAAGTAACAGTGCCAGTACCAAAATAAACATCTACAGATCCATTATTTTGGCATTGTGTGAAATATCTATTAACATTAGCAGCCACCACTTGCGTACCACCAGCAGTAGTATCAACAGCCTGAGTACCACTAGATGTTGTAGTTGCAGCGGCACTTTGTACTTCACCAATTGAGATTGAGCCTGGATTCAAAGTTACGCCACTTGATCTTGCTTTATAAGAAGTGATTGTTTGTGAAGTACCTGCTGTTTTTTTGCGTATTATTAAAAGACCTGTGAAATAATCACATGCCCATTGACCATCCTCAGTGAGTTTTGCCGCCGTTAGAGTAAATCTATCGTTTTCGTTAGCACTATAAACAAATCCAACCTCTTTGGTTGAATCCATTACACCCGTTGTAAATGAAATCGAAGTGGAAAGTGCGTTACCTGTATACTCACCTTCACGGTCTCCCATTAAACTAAGTACTGGACTCTTAGCCAGTTGACCATACACTATAGTACCAGCCGCTTCACCGCTATCTGTGGCTCCTGCGGTAGTTTTAAACGTGACTACTTCAGGTGGAACTGTGTCTATACTTTTCCCTACGTCTACTCTGACAGGGGTTTTGTTGTTTCCTGAGTTGAACATAAATTAGAATTTAAAAAATCTATAAGACTTTGTTTATCGAATTTGTCTCCTGTATACCCTTTTTCTACAGCCATTTTTTTAAGAGTTTTAACATGCATTGATGCATAATCTTGTGTAACTAATGATTCAACATTAGATGGCACTTCAACAACAATTTTCTTTTCAATCACTTCGGCTATTTCTACTTTATTTTTTTCAACTAAAGGCCGTTCCTTTTTAAACTTTCTTACCGCTCCAGTACCCATCATCCCCATAGGTAATTTGTTGTTTTGAACTACTTTAGTAGCTCCTGTTGACATAAATCCGAACATAATTTATTTGGTTAAAATTTATTGATAATCTTATAGAGAGGCTTATAAAAGCCTCCCATATAAAACTACCCTTTGAAAGCTGGATAAGTGTCCACTTGCCATTCAACAATCACAGGTGATTGAGGTGAAGTAGTAGCTTGTAAATAAAAGAAGAAAGGTACAACAACGTCAGTGCTGTCAAAAGTAAAAGCAGCGGTTGTAGTTGGAGCAACCCCATCTATTTTGTAAGTTACAACACCAGCAGCGGAAACGATAACCTCAAGCTCATGAGTTTCCCCATCAGCCCAGTTTTGAGTCGTGTCGGTAGTAGTGGTCGCAGCGTTATTAAGAATAGTTTCAATCTTAATATCGCCACTTATTACATTGAGCGTTGCAGCATCGGTATAATCGTCAAAGTTAGCTGTATAAGCAGCAGCTTTACGGAAACCGATAGCGCAATCATCCGTACCAGAAACGTCTGGTAAAGTGAATTTAACACGGAAATGGAAAGGTCCATCCGTTCCAATTGTGTAAGCGTGTTTAGCTCCCGCTGTAATACCTTGTGTAATTTCAACACCATCGTTGTCAGTTTGATCCATACCAATATCAAGACCTCCGGCAACTTTACTCGGCGCTAAAATTGTCTGAGTACCTTTAATATGATACTCAAACGCTGTTTGTGGAAACAACATCAAATTTGTGTCTCCAGTTGAACCAGTAGCAGCGCCACCAGCAAGTTTAGAAGTAACAGGATTTGATTGAAATGTTTCATATGTACCCTTGTGAAGTAGTTGACGATTGACTACCAAATCCTTCTCAAGAGTTAATGATCTGTCAGTAGACATATATGTTTAAGAGGTTAAATATTAGTAAGTACCAGTTGTACCGTCAGAACCGATAATGCCGATAGGTGAACTCCAACCAGTGGATTCACGATAAGAAGCATCATAGTAACCAACGTTTTTACGTGATTGTTCCCATGGGGTGTATCGAGTAGAAACACCTTCACGAACAAATCTCTTCAGATAAAGCATTTCAGATAAAAGGAACCATGCATCATCGTTACCGCCTTGTGAGGTAGCAAGATAAGGTGATTGTTTTACCATGATGTTGTATTTGGAAGAGAAAACGTTTGGAGCGTTGTTGTTCGTAAACGGTTCCAATTCAGCTTCAGTAAGTTTTACAGCACGGCTGAAGTTTTTTGGAGCTACCAAAAGGATTTTAGGTATATTAGGAATCAAAATACCTGAATGAGCGTTCTGCTCAGTAAGCATCTGGATAGCCTCGTCAAGAATATCCTCACCATTAAGTTTAGAAGTGAGTTTATTGCTCAAGTCAGTACCATAATCTCGAGGATGATCGGTATCGAAAAGTGGCTGTCCATCAGCACCAACAAAAGAAGAACTAAAACCGTTATTCAAAACAGAAAAAGCGTTCTTATATTGAGTGTGTTTAGCAGCGATAGCCAATTGAGTAACCGCATTTTTAACGATTCCATAAAGGTTATCGTCAAGATACCTTTTAGATACTGGTACACCATTGGCGAATTCAACATGTGTATAGGTAGTCTTGTATTTCTCTGAAATGAAATCCTCATTGATGTCTTCAAGTTCACCACGTTCTGGGAACTCACCAACACCTTTCATTTCAAGATCAAATTCTTGTGCTTTCTTAGAAGTTTCAGTTTTGAAAATGTCTTCCAAGCTAGCATATGCAGGAGGGAGTTTTGAGCCGAAAGTATCGAAAAACACTTCGTTCAACCCCTCCAGTAATGTTTCGGGATTTAAGGCGGATGATAACATAAATTATTATTATAGAGTTAAAGATTAAGCTGAGATATAGGTTGATTTGTCGATTTGGAAGTAAACTTCATTGCGATCAGTGTTATAATCACGAATAAGAAATACACCACTTGATGTATCATTTTCATCGATTGTTTGAACGCTAGAAGTAACATCCAAAGTTACTTTGGTATTCTTTATAGTACTTGCAAGATTGGCTGAGGTTGTAGGATGACCAACAAATTCAGCATCAGCAGCATCTACAACATAAACAACACCGTCAGCTGACGCAGAGTTAGTATCATTAGATACAGCTAAACCAACCCAAACAGAACTATTACTAGCTCCATTTGCTGGAAGCACTACGTATTCTTCATCGCCAGCAGAGTCTTGAATAACAAGCTCTCCAGCACTAATAGCAGTTTGACCTGCTTTTGTTGCGTAAGGACGTGCGCCCCATCTGTGGCCGTCTTTAACGCGGAAATCTCCTCGTGACATAAATTATAGATTATAAATTAAGAATATTGTTGAAGCGTTTTTTTAGCGCCGATTCCCTCTAAGAAACTCAATTCCTCTGCGGTCTTTTGTGTTTTCTTAGAAACGCTTCCTCGGGAACCTGTTGAAGGTATAGCTCCGGCAAGTTTCTTCGATTGAAGATTTTGCCAAGCTTTCTCTTCGCGCTGGTTAATGTCCTCTTTGATCCCTTCCTTATATTTGATGTATTCCCACGCCTCATTAAGGGTAAGATCAGTTTTGTTGAAAAGTTCCCATGTTTTCTCTTCAGCTTTACCTTTAAACTCAGGATTCTGTTCTTTGAATTGTGTTATAAATGTCTCAGCTTCGGCTTTTTCCTTTTCTGATAATTTAGTCTGCAATTCTTGAACAGTTTTTTTGAGCGGATCTATCTCTTTCTCCATAAGAGCTTTTGACTCGTCTGGTAAAGATGATTTCTCAATGTGGGCTTTCAACTCATCATAATTTTTGATTCCTGCTTTTTTACAGGACTCATCATTTTTGATGATACGATCTGCAAGTGCCTTATTCTTTTCGGCTAGCGTATGTATATAACTTGGATCTTGTTCAATACGATCTTTCGCTATAGTTTCCGCTTGGCTTAAAGTTTCCGATACTTGTCGATCTTTTTCTTTTTGAAGGTCTTTGTACCGTTTCTCCCAATCAGTCGGGGTGTCGTCTTTTTCAGACGGTTCCTCCTTTTTAGGTTCCTGTGCCTTTTCGTTAGCCTTTATCATGGCATCGAACTTGCTTTCTTGAGGCTGGCTTACAGGTTCTTTGGCCTCACTAGTCGCTACTGGAGCGGTATCAGCAAGGTTTGTATCGTCATTCATATTTTGAGATTTAGATAAATAAAAATCCCCTTATTGCTAAGAGGATATTTCCCATTTAACTAGGTTGAAGCCAGGGCAGCGACAAAAAAGCTAAATAGGATATATCCTGTTAGCGCTCTGGAATGAATTGTCAAGTACTACTTCTTAACTTCATTCATTCCTTTAATGTCCTGTCCTGAAATGTAAAACCATGTATCTTTAATTGTTTGCTTTATTTTAGATTCCTTCTTCTCTTTAAGCAAGCCGTTTTTTTTAATAATTTCAAAGTCTTGCATTATTTCTCCATAGAGTTCTAATTTCTCCTGTAAACCTGGTAGTTCTTCTTTTGTACACTTAGCCAATTGTCGTGATATTTTATTGATCTTGTAGTAAAAATACTTCTTTTGCACTCGCCATACTTCGGCATTCTTACGCATAAAATCACAAATAGTCATTTTCTCTTCGTCTGTTAAAACGACTTCTTCAGATGGTGCAAATATTCTATCTAGTATTTTCATTTTGTTACATTATTAGCGGCTCCTAGCTGTGCTCTTAGTTGCTGTACAGGCTCACTCTGACTTCCTGTAAGTTTAGCAGGTGGTGGTTCTGGTGGTGGTGGAGCTGTCATCTCAGCCGGTGGTTCCCCACCTTGTTCAGCTCCGGCAGCGCCACCCATCATTTTTTGCATCTCATCTTTAGCCGGATTGTTCTCTGGTTTATCACTTCCTAAAGCTTTATCTTTATCGTAGCCCATAGCATCAACATATTGTTCATAACCATAATCTAACGATCCAATAGGTGTAGGTTGACCAGTTGTAGGATCAACTTTAACAGTAGCAGCGGTTACTTGTAAGAAATCTTTAGCATTAGATTTTTTCAATTCATTAGAAGCAGAGAAAGACGATTCGCTAACTACTCTAACCTCAAGATCCCCTTTAGTTCTGATATACGCAGGACGGGCTTCAAAGAAACCATAATCATTCTGGTTGGCTCCTTTCATGCGTAACGATTCCGATGTGTATTTACCTTCTACTGGTTTCTCAGTAATGTTTTTACCTTTAATTCTTATCTTACGATACTCTAAAGGCATATTACCTTTACTGGCATTGCCCGAAAGTTTCTCTACTAAAGGAATAGGATAATACTGTTGTACTGTTTTCATCAGTAACCAACCTAATCTTTTAAATCCTCTGTTCTCGTTACGTTTAACATTCAAACTCAAACGACCCTGTGAAATCTCACGGCGTATTGCCGCTACTGTGGCTTGTGTTGAAGCGTTTAAATCTGTTATTTGTCTAAAATCCACACCTGTAGCAAAGATAAGATAATCCATAAGCATGTTGATAACATTGCTTGTGGAACCTGACATGCCTGGTATCTCATAATGCACAAATGCCCTTGAAGGGTCTTGTACCCTTGCTATTTGGTTATTACCAAAAGTTGTTGCAACATCATCAAAATCACCAAAATTGTCATCAAGTAAATTGATTCCTGAAGCGCTCTTCTTTTCTTTATCAATCGCAATATTAATAAACGCATTGATAGCGTCTGCAATTGTAGCGATACGTTGTGGCTCACCTTCACCGATATAAGTGTTGTATTGAAGTCTATCGATATAGTCTACAAATGGTAGTTCCTTGTGTTCAAACGGATTTGCGCCATCATAAATAATCACACCGTTAGCCACAATTACTAATTGGTCTTTCATTTTATTCCAGTGCTCAAATACAACAACCTGGTCTTTATCATCAGCATTATATTCTTTGTATTGGCTAGCCGGATCGACACCGCCAAAATTCCACATTCCTTCTTTTACCAAATCAACATTCTTGAAAAACTCGTCATCAGAATAAGTTTCTTTGAACGTAGCACAGTCAAATCGTTTGCGAATTTTAATCCATGGCGAATCTGCTACACACATCGCAAGCGGATGTAACCACCCATCCCACGGCGAAATATTGTCTACACAAATATCATCATAGTAAAGTACCTTGTCTTCCGTATAATCCGACGTTTTTTTATCTTTACCCTCAGTTTCCTTTTCTTTCTCGGGCATCTCTTTACCTTCCATTTCATAATCTTTTTCCTCACCCTCATGCTGCATACCTTCAACATCCTCCTCCTCTTTTTTGTTTACTTTAATTGTTCGGTAAATCTTTCTCCAACCAACATACTGATACATCGAGCCTAGAATATCTTTGTCTTGATTGAGTACATCAAGCTTATAATCGAGATTTACATACTTCTGATTCCAAACGTGCTTCTTAATAACATCATCCAAAATCTTAGCAACATTCTTATCCTCTGGATATTCTAAAGGTTCGTAACTCCAAGTAGGAGGAGACTTCATTTCGGTTGCCTGTTTACTTTCGATAATCAATTTTACAATAGGCAAAACAACCCCTGCTCTACCATCTTCATAGTAGAAAGGTTTAGCGTTGTAGCGTTCAATATTATCTTTCCACTGATCTTCGTAATTAGAACGGAACTTGATAGCTATATTCATTTCCTCATCAAGCGACTGCAAAAGTTTGGATTCCTCTTTAGAAGGTTTCCACAACTTTTTATTGTCTTTTTGTTCGTCTTTAGTTAGCACGCTCGGCGGTAAGATGGATTAGATAGCTTCGGCTTCATTAACGGTTGCCTACTCGGCAATATTACCGTTGCTTTCTTCTCCCCTCTCACCTTCTCATTTACCGCATAATATTCTAATGCTGTACGATAATGTGAAGTCCAATCGTGAATGGGTTTGTCTATTGGCGCTGTAGCTTGACTACCTTCGCCTCTATCAGGATACCTTGCATTCTCCATTGCGTCAATGAAATCCGTTAGGTTCTTGTCTACCATTAACCTACGAATCAGTAACTTAGTTTTGGTTATACGTACACCTAGTTTGAATTCACTTGGATTAGTGTTCACAATGATTCCATGCTGTCTAAGTTCACCTATCCAGGAAGTCCCTCTAGCACGGTCGTTGTTTGATCCAGTTGGATCACCATAATGTATTGCAGCTTGCCAGTTACGATGTTTTTGTATCTTGATAAACTCCTCGTCATTGTACTGGTAACTCTGCAACCCCTGTACGGTTTTAACAATTCCTGTAATGAACGGCACATAAAAATCTATCGTCTTATTACTGTTAGTGTACGAATCAATAACCCGCACAGTGTAATCTTTAGTGTCCACTTGTAACCAAATTATAGCCACCGCATCTAAACCGAAATCCCATGAAACATACAAAGGTTGTGTAGGATCGTACTCTTGTACATCATCATAGTTGCGTTCACTAAATTCAGGATATACACGGCCTATTACCGATTTGTTGTAATTGATATCCAACTCCTGTGCGATTTCTTCAGGTGTACGTCTAGCACATTCGGAATCGTACCATTCTTGCGTTTTAAGAGGGTGCAGCCTCCAGTGTAGTGTTTGTTTACTAATTTTACTTTTAAGCGCTAAATCAGCGAATTTGTTACCTTTACCGTTAGGTGTGGACGTTACTATCCTACACTTTGAAGCGTCACCCATTGCAGTCCATGCTGTACGTCCTTTTTGCCAAAACGCGAACTCATCCGGCCAAACAACAGAGTACCTACCCTGACGTGAGAAGTTATCCGTTGGTGCGTATCCAACTATCATATTACCGTTAATCTTATTTTCGAGTCTCATGTACACGTTCCGGCTTTCGTCTTTCTTAGCCGGATACAACCATTCAGGAAGTGAATTGATAAGAAATCGTAACCTCCCAAAATGTGAGTCCAGAGTTTTGTTGTCTACCAAATCCTCAATATACGAACCTACAAGAGCGTTAAACCCTTCGTCAAATAACCATTTATGCAGTAAGAATCCAAGTACCATCCATGAAACTCCCATATCACGGGACTTTTCGGTTAAACAGTCCTCAGGCTTTTTATACATCCTGTCAAGCCATAAGATGTAATCATCTTGGAATGGATACGTTATAAATGGAATCTTTTTATCACTAGAACGCGGATCGTAAGTCCAGAGAGCTAGATTGAAGAACGCTAAAATATCCTCTGAGAACGTGTCTCTTAGGTGTTGTTGTGCTTCTATATTCTCAGGAGCTTTTTGTACTAACTCCATTCTCTGCGCTAGATTTATTTCTTCTTCCTTAGAATAGATCAACTATAGTATATTACACAATATTTCTTCTCTATTTTAGGCAGGATTTTTGTGAGGGTACATTGGCTTTAGAAGCCAACATTTGACAAACAGCGTTCACTCATCAAAACTTACCGCTTCACCGTTACATATTTTTGCTATTTTCTTAAGTTCTTTACTATCCATTGGCTTCAATCCCTCAGCTACCATAATCTCATTATACGTCTTTATCCAAGCCTCATCGTGCCCTGCACACTGTATTGTATTACCTTCTTTAACAAACACACAATTGCAGGTTTCCCTAGTAGGCTTTAAAGAAGTAGTACCCGGTTTGTTACAACAATCACAATTCATATCAATTCCCCAAAAAATCTGTTAAAAACTTCAATCTCTCTTCTTTAGTTAGTTTAGCTGGTGGTACGTACTCATGTTGTATAGCTTTACCGTCTTTACCTGTTTGTTCTTGTCGTGTGGAGTAATCATCTTTCTTTAAACGTTCAAGAGTAAACTTAGTAATATCAGCTTTAATTTTATCGTGTTCTGTATAGGAATCACTTAAGAATGTTTTAAGGTTTTTCTCAGCCTGTACAACTAAATCACTATGTTTGACTTTTTCGGACAACCATGTTGGCATCTTAGCCATTAAAGCTTTTGAATACTCTTCGCCATATCCAGCCTTTAAAGCTGATTGTAGACAATTACCAAACGTTTCACTTTTAGGGTCTAAATACGAAGCTAAGAATAGAGCCTGACGAGGGTCTACTTGATACTGGTTAGCTCCATTTGGATTAGTCTTTCTTTTCATAACTTTTTAATTTTTGAAATACAGTATCTTATTGTATCGTGATCCCAACCCATTTTATGCTTTTTATTCTTTATACAAAAAGCCTCTAACTCACTAATAATAAACTCATTCTGAGCTTTCTTTAAAGCGTCAAGAAAATCTCCTGCGCCTACTACTATTTCTTTTGAGGATAATACTTTTTTAACTTTAATTTTTGGCTTCATACTTTCTTTTAAATTCTAATACCACACATTTTCCATGAGTCTTTAGCAGATAATAACTTTCGCACACCTTTACAACGTCCACAAAATATTACTATTTCATTTTCTTTTATAACTTTTCCTTTCGTATTTTTACATTCACAAATAGGTACTATGTACATATCATCACCATTAGATTCATTTAGCGGTATACCAGTCAGGGAAATCATAATTAACACACCTTCATTCATCTTGTAGCTGTTATCCATGTACCACCATGTCCAGAACAATTAGTACAATGCACTTCATATCCACCTGTTATACTTACATTGTAGCCTTTATCTTTAAATTCTTTTATACGCTTTTCAGCATGTACTGGATCATTTACGAAAATTCTTGTATCTTTCATAAAACTTTACAGTTTGAAGCGTTTAATCCCTTGTTGTTCTCAAATATCTCAAATTCTACCACATCGCCTTTTTGTAAATTAGCAAACGGATAACTATTGTCTAATTGACTTGCGTGTAGAAATACATCTCTCTGTAATCCTTCAGCGCCAATAAAAGCGAACCCTTTATCTGATACATTTTTTATTACTCCCTTCATACTTTAATAAAATTAAATAATATTACTTTATTTGTTCTTTGATTTCTTTTAAATCAGATACTACTAGCTCCATACGGTCAATTACATCTTTTAGATCTGCAAAATCCAAGTCTCTGAATCTGATACCGTCAAGCTGTGGTGTTGGTAGTTTAATAGAATCAGCTCCCTTGGATTTCATTTTCTTGAGCGCTTCTTCAAGATTCTTTTTCTCTAAAACCATTTCACCGATAAATGGAGCTTTTACCGGAAAATCATATGAAATCTTTTTAGTGTCGTTATTGATAAGTTGATGGCCGTACATAAATTGAGTTAAAAAATAATTATCTAATAACCTTCTCTGTAATAGGAAGGTTTGAAGTAGTAGCTTTCATTTCTTTCATTCGTTTAAGCGCTTCAGCTACTAGAGCGTTCCGTTTCTGTTCTTCGTTTATCGCTGCCCTAGGATCAATGCTTTTTACAGCAGAAATCTCTTTATTGATACGATTATATGGGTTGATACTACCGCCCGTTATAGCTCCACTAGTACTACGATTTTCTGTTAATCCTCCTTTTAGGACTTGGGAACGGTCGCTGGTAAGCTGGTTTCTAGTATCCTGAGCAGCAACATTTGGATTAAACGCTCCAGTACCTTGTAAACGTGTATTATCTGATAATTTATTAAGATAATTCGATAAAACACCATTGGCAGCGTATTGCCCCGTTCCAGCTTTACCAAAATATGTACTCATTACATCAGCTCTACCATTATTTGCGGCATCTTCAGCTTGTATTTGCTGTAAAACTGCATTCGGTATAGACATAGTATTGCCGCCTACTTGTAAAGACGAAATCCCTCTTTGAAGTATTGGATTGCCATTACTGCCATATGCTGTAACAAAATTTCTTACAGGATTTATTTGTCCACTGGAAATAGCCTTAGATTTTCTAAAAATATTAGATCTGTTCATCAACGAAAAATTATCTGTTGGTGCAGGAGTTGTTTGTTCTCTACGAATAGCTTCATCTATTTTTGCAATCTCTTCAGGTGTCATATTTATTTAAGAATATAATAAAAATCTCTTAACCAAGCTTTTAATTTAGATAATCTTGAAAGTTTATGCATAAAACTATCTTCATTATGTTCACATTTTTGACAGGTATATGTGTACCTATCTGGTAAAATCTCCAAACCATAAATCCATATTTTTAAATTTCCCTCCGCTCCTTCATTTTTACCTAAACACCAACTACATCGTATCCTTAGTTCCGGATAAATATCTTTTTTATATCTCATATTTTTACATTATTTCTTAGACAAATTTTACCTTTAATAGAGCAAAAAATCAATGCAATTCTATATTTTCGTTTTATCAATATATTCTTGGATAGAGCCGCCTTTACTAATTAAATCAGCAATCTGATTTAAATGATACTGAAAAGCCAAAAACTTAAACTCATTACCAAATAGGTTTTTCTTTCATATCTTTATTGATTAGTTTTTAAATCCTTAAAAGTTACCTTCTGCTACCTGCAAACAAGTAAGCCCTAATGATCGCCACATATCTACTACCTGTTGACGGTCATCGAAAACGCAAAGAACTTCATACTTATCTTTTATATGTTTTTCGTAAAGTTCTTTTTTAACGATTGAGTCTTTTCGGTTGTCGTTTTCTGATCTCATTAAAAGATCTTTATAATGAATACCATTAAGTAATAACCAATACTCGGTTTGTTTTCTGCAAATTTCATCTCTTCCAGAAATAAGTATAGTTTCGTATATGGAATAAGGGCAACGAAAAAGGTCAAGAATTTTTACTATAGGTTCATTCATAGAATCATCACCAACTTTTAACCAATCATAAGGGCCTCTATCTCCTCTTAAAGACAATGTGCCGTCTATATCACAAAGTATTGCTTTTTGCATACGTAGAAATAATAAAATCTTCCCAAAATTTACGGTCTGGTTCAGAAGGTAATGGACTATTTTCAAGTGCTTTAAAGCTTTTATCCATTAATTCTGAAAGCTTATCTTGCAGTTCAAGCCATGGTATCATACCAGTTTTTACTTGCTTCAAAAATTCAGCTTCTTTAAGAGGAAATTGAATAAATTGGTTTTCGGCAAGCTCTATAAGTTGAAAACTGCATCTAAAAGCGTGGCTAACAGCTTTCCAGTCAACACCTTCATTTTTAGCAGCCATTCTTGATCTACCACCATATTCTTCATCAAACTTCCTTAAGGGCCTTAAAACATTACAAATTTGTGCTTTAAATTGGAATTTCTTCCCTAAAACTTCAAGATATTTTTCCGTAAGAGGAGTTTCCCCATTTGGGCGTTCATTGGTTATTTCACAAATAGATACAAATTCGCTCAATTCTAAGCCTTCTATATGATCTCCAACTAATTCTTTTTCGGGTTAATGAAAGTATTATTTCTTAAATTATTATATTTAAGACATTTTGGACACCCTCCCTGAATGTCTCTACCGCGGCAAATATCGCACTTCTTTTCTTCATAATTACTTTGCATCGGGGGAGGGGTTAAGGGATTCAATAGTTGCTGGCGATTCAGCGTATTCAACAACTTGATGACATTCATGACAAAAAAGTATTTCACCATCTGTTACTTTTTCATAGGTGTTATATTCCATATGTTCGCACTTTTCCTTCCTCTGATCCTCTCGTCCTTTTTCGTAGCTGATGAGGGAAGCGGCCTTAATGAGAGTGTCTATAGCTTCGGAATGATAATTAAGGTCTTTTTTGCCGTAATTACGCTTCCAGTTGTAATAGAAAGTTTTAAGTAGGTTTTTCGCTTCGGCGAGTTTGTCGGGGGTTGGCAAGTCTACATCGCACTTCGAGCAACGTCTAAAGCATGCTCCATCTTTTGGCATGCAATCGCAACTCAATATTTTTGCATTACAGCACTCGCTTTTTTCGTTGGTGGGCATCATAAAACTTTATAATTGATTAAAAGAATAATAATTGAAACAGCCAAGCCTATGCCGATGAAAGCACCTTTATAAAACTCATAAAAACATTGAGGGCATTTATTTTTGGTGGGCATGGTTATTTCATTAAACAAATAGCTGGAACTTCCGAGGCTGGCTTTAACATAAGAGGAGCGCAAAGAGTGATTTCCCAAACAAAAAAACCGATTAAAAGAATTATACCGATTGTTCCGAAAATCCATTGAATTGTTTTCATAATTAAAATTGGTTAAAGAATGATTTTATGTCTTTTCCATCGGCAATATGGTCTATAAAACGATCCACCTTCAACAGCTTTCTGAATTGTTTCTTCAATGGTCATTCTAGTTTTGGGGGTTAAGGATTTGTTCGCGTTCTTTTAAAAGCTCTTTGACTTCTGAAAGCTTCTCTTCAGGAATAAATCTTGTTGTCACAAGAGCATAACGAAGGCACTTACGATTCGAACAACTTTTAAAAAGGTCTTCATCTAGTTCTTCAAAACATTTAAGGCAATAAGTTTTCATTCTAGTTTTGGTTAGAGGATATGTTCTGCTGGGAGTCTTGATTGAGGATTTCTTGTTTAGCTTCTTCTAAAGATCGATTCCACAAATATCCTCTATCGGTATTGGATAAGTGAGGTTCTTCCATTTTTGTTTTTTCACAAATTTCAGCATCCCTTTCTCTCTGCTCGCTCGCTGCGATTAGGGCTGAGGCTTTTATTAAACCGTTTACGGCTTCGGAATGATAATTAAGAGTAAGATCTTTCCTGTTATGATATTTTTTCCAAATGAAATAAAAAGTTTTCAATAAGTTTTTTGCCTCTTCTATACTCATGCTTGGTGCAGAGGGTTGGGGTTCTGGTTTAGAAAAGTCATGGCCGTAATTAGGATCATGAATACATGCGGCACAGTCAGTACACCAAGTTGCGCCTGGTACGCCTCCATGGGTGCAACGCCTTTCTCTATTTTCGTCGTCAGGCAATCCCTCATCGGCTACAATTTTGCATTGATTATCGCAGCTGGTACAAATAGGGATGTATTGCTGAGTTGAGCTTGGATCGTTGTTATATAACATTTTATATGTCTTTTTGCAGCAATCGCTGACACGGGGGAATCGTTTGTTTGGTTCGTTAGTCATGATTTTAAAAGGTTACTGATTAAAGATCTGATCAAATAATTCTTGAGCTCTAGTAGCGCCGACAACGCTTTCCACATTCTTTTTGGCTACGATAAATCGGCTATCCATGCAAATATCTATTAATTTGTTAGGCTTACCGCCGTATTCAACTTCTAAGCCGCTTACGATAGTTGTGAACTGCCTTATAGCCAGATCATGAGTTGATATTCTGTTAGCCATTGTTTCACCGACAACTCTTACCAATTGTCTATAAGCATCATTTATGATTTTTAAGTCACCGTTAGCAGACATACAGCGTGATTCATATAGTTTTTGAGCTATTTCAGCCTTTGAAAGAGGAGTGGTATCATCCTCTTCAACAGGCTCTTCCTTTCTTTTGGCCTTCCATTCGTCCATCCTTTGCCGTATTTCCGTTTTTGTTAGAATCCGCTCTTCAAAGCTGCCTGCGTCTAAGTAATCTAGGTGTTGGGTCATCTTAATTTTTCTAAAAAATTATTCCTGAATTTTGTAATGTACATTACAAAGGCCGCAAATAAGTTTAAGATCGTGCTTACCGTAAACAATCGCGCAACATTTATCGCACGAATATTTTGACCGTGTCTGTTTAGATTTTCCTTTACGATCTTCATTGAGAACTAGAAATGGCAATTTAAGTTCTTTTTCGATATCATTGAAAGCTTGCTCAAATTTTCCACCCTCCATGATCTCATGAGTGACAGACTGTCCGGTCATGCCACCATTGCCACTAATAGGTTTTAACCCCAATTCAAGCATTTTATTTGCCCACTCTTGATTATGGTATCCGGCTCGTGATTTTTTCTTTCCAAAAGTATGCTGCCAAAGATGACATTGCTCATGTACAATCGTGGAAAAAGTTTCTTTTTTATCGCGATACAAAAAGCGAGGCGCTAGAGAAAGTTCTGGCAAAAAGTCAGCATCTTTTTTCCCGTCCGGCGACCAAGTGTTCGGCTTAAAGAAAGCGATTGTCTTGGCTCCAGAACGAGAAAAATTAAGAATGACTGCCGGTAGTTCGCCACCAAAAAGATTGTCATTAAAAAAATCAAAAATCTCTTGAAACGATTTGATCTGATCTATGGCAACTTTTTCGTAAGTAGGCATGAAGGTTAGTTTAAAGAAATAACTTTTAAACAGTTAAAGATTTTTGTGGTTTGTACATTTGTGAAGCGAGCTTATAGAGCTTCAAAAGGTGTCCGTCCCTTGTAAGTAGCCGTTCTTCAAAAGCTCCGGCGTCGAGATAGTCTAGGTATTGGGTCATGGTTATAAGTTAATAAGCTTGTTTTCTAGCAGATAAATAAGCATTTTGGCACGGGCGTTGGCTTCGGTACGACCTGATCTTGACAAAAAATCATAGCAAACTACCCATCCTTTACCGTCATAAGTTTTATATGTTTGTAAACCGCACCTCTCAACAGAAAATGGCAAACCTGAATTAGCATCTCTTTTTAGGTAGAGTGGCAGCATCTCTCCAAGCTCTGCTACGGTGAAGGCAGAAATATATTCGCAATCTGCTTGAAAGTCGCTTTGCACAACAGAAAATGGCAAACCTGAATTAGCATCTCTTTTTAGGTAGAGTGGCAGCATCTCTCCAAGCTCTGCTACGGTGAAGGCAGAAATATATTCGCAATCTGCTTGAAAGTCGCTTTGCACAACTTGATACTTCCAGTTATTTCCTCCTTGATTAACCTCTGCCCATGCAAAGATACTTTCTTGCTTTACACCAAGCTCTTTAAGCTTTTTAGCGAGTTCTAAACCGCATACTTGATCTTCTAGTTTCATAGTTTTTTTAAAAAATAAATAATTGATTGCCACCCTGCCGTGAAGCCATGAGACTATCTCTTATTTAAGAGAATCGTATTGGTAGGCTCCACGTACAGGCCAGCATGAGATTAATCTCTGGAAGCAAATGTCCAGTATCGCAGCTGGAAGGACTCAAAGATTGCGATTCTTTGAACGTTTATGTCTTGCTAGTTCCTGAGCAAGTCGCCCTAACGATATTGCAATTACGTTCATTTGCTTTCAAAGATCAATGTTGGCCGGCTGGACACACAACTGGACGCTTAAGCGCTTATAGAGCCCAATCCCAGTTACCCCGAGGGGCATCTCCTTATTCCCGGCCAGATATTCGGAGAAGTCCAGTTGATGGCACCCATGATTAACGACCTCTGGGTTTTACCTTCCGGAACGGTCATGCGGACGGCCATTAAATACCCTCTATAGAGAGAAGGGAGAGGATTTGGCGAGTGCATTTGGAATTGCTTTTTATCACAATCAAACTCGTATTACTCGTATAGTCACCTCGCTTAGGTTAATTTTTCGCTTACTGCATTTGCAGCATACAGGCTATAAATCTGGATAAGCTAGCGTACTATTCCGCCACCTTCTCTCTATGGAAGGTATTATTATTTGCCTAATTGTTAAAGGATCAGGATAGGTTTTTATGGCTGATAATAAGCAATCCAACGATTACTATTATAGCTACTATTGTCTCAGATAAATTTTGACCTATTTCCATAAATTTAAAGAATTAAAGATTTTATTTTTTCTTCCATTTCAAGGATCATTTTCTCAAGTTCTATTTCAGTAAATGGTGTACTATCATTACTTCTCAATTCGAGGTCTTGATATTTCTCTATTCCGTACTCTCTAATGAGTCTTGAAGCGTATTTTGCTAGATTGCCGCTCTTAAAATGATTGCAAGAATGACATTGTGTGTGGACGTTCATAAGATCAAACTTGACTCTCTTATGACCTCCCTGTGTCCAGTAATGACCTGCTTCACGTTCTCTGAATTCAAGTACTTTAGGGCATGTGTAACATTCTGACTCAATATTTCTAACGTACTGACTTGTGAGCTTCCAAAGCCTATCAGCTAAACTTTTTCTTGAAGGAGCTTTAGGTTTTTTGATCTTAGCTTTTTGCAAACGGTCTTTGAGTCTTTGCTCCTTTTTTAAAGCTTTCTCTTTAAGCTTTTCTTTTTGTTTCAAAGTCCTCTCTTTGAGTTTCTGTATTTTCTGTTCGTAGGTTAATTTTTTCATATTTTGTTATTTGTAAAGTTTTACAACGTGTACAAGTATTCGGGTATTTACTGAACCAGCTATTTATAGGGGCGTTACAGCAGAGACTAAGAGGCATGGGGTACAATTAATAAGTCAGGATTTTCGTAAATATTTCCGATAATCTGATAACAATCAGGATGAGAAAACCATTCTCCAAAACCCGTCATAAAACCCTCTTCTGTCCACATATTTTCCTTCCATTCAACAATTTCTATAATTTCAGTTTCTTCATGCTTTAGGATATCTCCTTCATAAATCAATTTATTATTCTTATCTTTGAGCCCAGTGCATTGCATAATGTTTGAATTTTGTAGAGCTTCTATAGCCCATCCCAGCATTCCTTCCCAGGGAATAATTTTATTGTTTTGTTTATCCCAGGCTCTAAAGGTAAATCTATTGGTCATTTTAATATTTTTTTAAAGAGTATTAGCCCAAATTAATTGAAATATTATATCTGTTAATTAAGTGACAAATTTCTAGCTTCTAACTCATGGATTTTAAAGCTTGCCTTCAAGCTATTATTGACTTCCACGATAATCCTACTTCTATCCTCTAGCATCTTAACTTCCTCTTTTAGAATACTATAAATCTTTTGTTCTTCAGCTACCATAAGCTTAATATAATCTCTTGCTAGACTTGCCTTTATTTCTTTGGTGAAAACATCCTTTCTGGCCTGTTTTTCGGCATCCATAAGCTTAGAAAGAGCTACTATGAGTTGTAATTTCTTATTTTCTATCTCTTTACCGATTTGCTCGATCTCTACAGCATTATCTCTAAGGGTTTGAATAGCTAGAACTGGAGAGAATTGAGTTGTTATACCTTTTGTATCAGTCATTTATATTGAGATAAGAATTTGACTTGTTGACTAGTAATAGAATTTTTATGTTTTAACTTTTTGAGCATTTTTTGCTTGAAAAGCTGCATTGCTTTTACTGGTTTTGATTCCAAAATCTCTTTGAGTTCTGAGTCTAGGAATGAGGTGTATATTTTCATTTTGTTTGAGGTTAAAAAATTAAAGTTTTTGAGCTTGTTCTTTTAGCTCGTTGGCTTTATCAATCAGCTCTTGAGCTTTGTTTAATAATTCTTCTTTTCCTTTTGATTTGCCGTTTACTTCAATACCTGTAATGTCTTTGAATATTTCAGCGTCAAAGTTAGGAAGGTTTAAGAATTTTTGACGGTTTTCTTCGTCTGTTTCTTTCCAGAAATTTGACCATGCTTCTTTATAGGTGAACTGTTTTAAATAGCCTTCGGTAGTTTCTGCTTTAGGATTTTCTTTCTTTTCAACAGCTGTCATCTCTAACCATGGGATCCATTTTGTTAAATAAAACTCATTAAAATGCGGATGATCTATCTCTCCCCACTTTTTACCAGAATCTTTGTTGAATATTCTGAGTGTCCCTTGAGAATTATTGAATATTCCAGACTCTCTAGCGGTAGAGTTCCCGTAGCCGGAGTTCCCGTCGCCGGAGTTCCTGTTGCCGGAGTTCCCGTAGCCGGAGTTCCCGTAGCCGGAGTTCCCGTTGCCGGAGTTCCAGTAGCCGGAGTTCCTGTTGCCGGAGTTC
>ERZ724522.170-NODE-170-length-41685-cov-42.914004_pt1 | contig 41685 bp, 53 predicted proteins | sample MGYA00376055_ERZ724522 | MGnify/ENA primary metagenome ERZ724522 (study PRJEB28724, sample SAMN07190884) | wastewater metagenome | isolation source: effluent of sewage treatment plant in Hong Hong | place: Hong Kong | collected 2016-03-17 ... | reverse complement strand
TTAATCTGTACGACTGCACAGCCGATTTGCACGAGTCGTTGCAGCAGTACGTTATACCTACACCAAAAACACCTAACAATATTCGCGCAGGTGGTTGAATAAAATACGAGTATTTATGTCCTTAGATGATACATGGCTGTTAGATGCTGAAAAGAGATTAAAACGGATGCCTCAGGCAGCTAGAGATATTCGAGAGCGTGCCTTAGAGGATTTGTTCTATTTCGCTAAACTTGTTAACCCCGGATACGTCTATGGTAATATACATAGAGATATCTTCCTGTGGTTACAAGAGTACAACATATTCGGGCAAGGGAGTGCCCTAACTAGTAACAAACTAATAATGTTACCACGAGCACACTTAAAGTCACATATAGTGGCTACATGGTGTGCTTGGCTTATCACTCGCCACCCAGAAGTAACTATCTTATACCTATCAGCTACAGCTAGTCTTGCTGAGACTCAGCTATACGCTGTTAAGAACATTATAGGCTCTTCTGTGTATCAAAGGTACTTCCCTGAGTATATACACCCACAAGAGGGTAAGCGTGAGAAGTGGTCTGCTACAGTCCTCTCTATAGACCACCCTAGACGTAGGAAAGAGGGGGTTAGGGATGCAACAGTTTCTACCGCTGGGTTGACAACTAACACTACAGGTTGGCACGCAGATGTTGTAGTTGCTGATGACTTGGTTATACCAGAGAATGCGTATACTGAGGACGGTAGGGATGCCGTCTCTAAGAAGTCTTCACAGTTTACTTCTATTCGTAACCCCGGTGGATTCACACTAGCGTGTGGTACACGATACCACCCAGCAGATATTTATGCTGTGTGGAAGAGTCAGTCATATGAAATCTATGATGATGATGGTATTAAGGTTGATGAACAACCTGTTTGGGAGATCGTAGAACACGCTGTAGAACAAGATGGTATATACCTATGGCCTCGTACTATACGAGAGGATGGAAAGGCATACGGGTTCAACCAGCAGATACTAGCACGCATTCGTGCTGAATACTCTGATAAGGTTCAGTTCTACGCACAGTACTACAATAACCCTAATGACCCAGCTAGTGATAGGATCAACAAAGATAAATTTAAGTATTACAACCCTAAGTTCCTTAAGAAGGAGTCTGGTAAGTGGTTCTACAATGGTAAGCGTCTAAACATATACGCTGCTGTTGACTTTGCTTTCTCTTTGCGTAAAGGTGCTGACTACACAGCCATAGTGGTTATAGGGATAGATCATGAGTCTAACATATACGTCTTAGATATAGATAGGTTTAAGTCTGATAGGACTCTTGAGTATTTCCAACATATTAAAGACCTACATACTCGTTGGAACTTTAACATGCTTAGGGCTGAGGTTACAGTAGCTCAACAAGTAATAGTTAACGCTATTAAAGACTATGTATCTAAAGACGGCCTAACCCTCAAAGTTGAGGAGTATAGACCTAACAGAAAAGAAGGTACCAAAGAGGAGCGTATAGCAGCTTCTTTGGAACACAAATATGACAATGGTGAGGTATATCATTGTGAGGGTGGATGGACAGCAATGCTCGAAGAGGAGCTAGTGCTCTCTAGGCCTCCACACGACGATATGAAGGACGCTTTAGCGTCGGCTGTGTGTATAGCAGTCCCTCCCTACAAAAGCTCCCACAGCGCCGTACAGGAGCTTCTAGGTGGGTTCACACAGAAGAGTCGCTTCGGTGGCGTTTCTTTCAGGAGATAATATGTCAACTAAAGTAGTTGAGGTAGATGCAATATTCTTACAAGATGGTGAGTCAGCTTGGGTCTCTAATCTATGGGATGTTTACCATAGGGCTAGAGATAAGAAGATGGCTGAGTGGTTAGAGCTTAGAAATTACATCTTTGCTACTGATACTTCAACAACCTCTAATAACACACTTCCTTGGAAGAACTCTACAACTACACCTAAGCTATGTCAAATTAGGGACAACTTGCACTCAAACTATATTAGTGCACTATTCCCTAATGATAATTGGCTTAGTTGGAAAGCGTACAACCAAGACTCCTCTGTGATTGAGAAAGCTAGAGCTATTGAAGGATACATGGCCAATAAGTGTAACGAGACACACTTTCGTAACACTGTATCTAAGCTAGTGTATGACTACATAGACTATGGTAATGCTTTCGCTACAGTGGAATATGTAACGCAGATGCAAAGTAAGGGTGAGGATATATCACCAACCAAGGTTTATGTAGGGCCACGCTTAGTGCGTATTAACCCAATGGATATTGTATTCAATCCAATGGCTGAGGACTTCTATCAGACCCATAAGATTATTAGGTCTGTTAAGACTATTGGAGAGATTTACAAACTAGTAGAGGACTTCCCAGAGGAAGTTGCTTGGAAGAAGTTCTTAGAGCGTCGTGAGAAGATTGCTATAAAGTCTGCTGGCATGTCTACTGAAGACTTCAATAAGTCTTGTGGATACTTAGCAGATGGTTTTGGTAATATGAAAGATTATTACCAAGGAGAGCTAGTAGAGATTTTAAGATTCTTTGGTGACTACTATGACCCTACCACTGGTGTACTAACTCAAGATGTAGTTATCACTATTGCTGATAGGAGCTTTACAGTCAACAAAGAACCACAACAGAGTTGGTTTGGTAGAGCACCAATCTGGCATGTTGGTTGGAGGTTTAGGCAAGACAACTTGTGGGCTATGGGCCCACTAGATAATCTAGTTGGTATGCAATATCGTATTGACCACCTAGAGAATCTTAAGGCTGACGCAATGGATTTGGTGGTTCACCCACCATTGGCCATTGTAGGTGAGGTAGAAGAGTTTGTATGGGGCCCAGGTGAAGAAATACACCTAGACGAGGGTGGTAGTATATCAGCACTCACTAAAGACCTCTCAGGCCTTGCTGTAGCGAATAATGAGATTGTTACGCTAGAGAACAAAATGGAGCTATATGCTGGTGCACCTAGAGAAGCTATGGGTATTAGGACTCCGGGTGAGAAGACAGCTCTCGAAGTACAAACCCTAAATACAGCAGCAGGCCGTATCTTCCAAGAGAAGACCTCTCAGTTTGAGACAGAGCTACTTGAGCCAGCTCTTAATGGTATGCTAGAAACTGCTATAAGAAACCTAGATACAGTGGATACGATAGAAGTTCTTAACGATGAGTTTGGGTTTAAGGTATTTAGGACTATCACTAAGTCTGATATTACCGCGTCTGGCATACTTAGACCTATAGGTGCTAGACACTTTACTAAGCAGGCTCAAGATGTACAGAACCTAATGCAACTAATGCAGACACCTTTGGGACAAGCCTCTCTACCACACCTTAGTGGTAAGGCAGCTTACAAGCTTATTGAGGATATCTCTAACATGACTCAATACAAACTATTTGCTGACTTCATAGCTATCATAGAACAGAAAGAGCAAGCTACTCATACCAATGTAGCCCAAGAGTCCTTTCTCTCTGAGAACAGCCAACCAATACCTCCGGGGATGTAATGAAGACTTGCTGGACAAAAGGTCTAGGTACGCAGGAAGAGAAGGACTTAAGAGCTAGTATAGCCTCTTCTCTTCTTATGCGTAAAAGACTTAAGGTTTTACTAGAAGAAAAGATCGCCTCATCTACTAATCAGGCTAGAAGTAAGCTCCTTTATGATAACCCAAATTGGGCTCTTTTACAAGCAGATCAAAGGGGTTACGAAAGGAGTATACTAGAAGTTATAGATTTATTAGGTGATTTATAAGGAAAATATAGTAGATAAGGAGTACAATAGGGTACTCTTTAGATATACCCTAGAGGTTATATGTCAGAACAAGATATTTTTAATGGTCAGTCTACCCAGACTACCAATACACCAGAGACATTCAACCCAGATACCCTTCTGGAGCAAATTAAGAATGAAGCTGGACAACGAAAGTACGCTAATATCGAAGAAGCTCTTAAGGCTTTGCAACATTCTCAAGAATACATCCCTACGCTAAAAACACAGTTATCTGAAAAAGAACAGCGTCTTGCGGAACTTCAAGAAGAACAAGCACGAGTTAAGAAGCTTGAAGATTTAGTGGAACAACTAGCTGCTACGCAACATCAAGCAGGTGGTGGATCACCGTCTACTACTCCTACTTTGGATCAGCAAGCAGTAGTTTCTTTAGTACAACAGACATTGAGTCAATCTAAGCAGCAAGAAGTTGCTGAAGCTAACTCTCAGGCTGTTGCAAAAGCTCTAGTAGAGAAGTTTGGAGATAAGGCCGCTGAAGTAGTAACTCAGAAAGCAGCAGAGCTTGGAATCCCACCTACTGATTTGAAAGAGCTTGCTAAAAAATCCCCTGCACTTGTTCTCAACTTGTTTGAGACACACCAAAAACAAACACCTAATCTCAATACTAGCTCTGTACGCGTACCCCCTGTCAATCAGCAGACCTTAGATATTAAGAAGCCTGAGAAGTCTCTTCTCTCTGGAGCTTCCTCTAAGGAACAAGCTGATTACCTAAGACAGATTAGGTCTGCTGTATACGCTAAGTATGGGGTTACTTCCTAAGTAGGAATATAAAATGCAAATTACTCAGAACACCCAAGCGTTTATCGACTCAGAAGTGTACTCAGCCTTCATCTTGCAGAACTTGCACGATGGTCTGTTGGGTGAGCAGTTCTACCGTTCCATCAACGACTTCACTCATGGTGATACCCTCAACATTAAGACTGTTGGTACAGTAACCATCCAAGAAGCTGCTGAAAACACCCCATTGGTGTACAGCCCTATTGAGACTGGTACCATCACCTTCCGTATCTCAGAATACAAAGGCGATGCATGGTACATCACTGATGACCTGCGTGAAGATGGCTCACAGATTGATGCCCTCATTGCTGCTCGTGCAGCAGAGTCTACTCGTGCTATTCAAGAAGTCTTTGAAACTGACTTCTTCAATACCGCTGGTGACTACTACAAAGCTAACCCCGGTGCTAACAATGTTAACGGCTTCCCTCACCTGATTGTATCTGCTGAGACTAACCGTAAGTTTGCACTGAAGCACTTTGTTGCTATGCGTCTTGCCTTTGATAAGGCTAATGCACCAGCAGAAGGCCGTGTAGCTATTGTAGACCCTGTAGTTGAAGCAACACTTAACTCTTTGGTTAACATTACCTCAGATGTTACCCCGTATGCGACTAACCTCTTTACTGGTGGTATGGCTCGTGGTATGCGCTTCGTACACAAAATGTACGGCTGGGACGTATTGCTGTCTAACCGTTTGCCAACCTTGACAGCTACCCTGTCTGATGGTACAACTACTGGTCAAATCGGCGATAAGATGAACTTGTTCATGTGTATCAATGATGACCAATCTAAACCTATCATGGGTGCATGGCGTCGTATGCCTAAATCAGAGGGTAAAAAGTTTGCCCGTTTTTCTCTAAACAACGTGGAAGGCCTGCGTCTAGCTGCCTAACCCGAAGTAATCTAATGCAACCATATAGTATGGGGCGTATGAAATGTTAAATGAAAGTGAGATTAAATATTTAGCTGGTTTGTTGGATGCCGACGGCAGTCTAAGTATTAAAGTTAGTGAAAACAAATTCGGAAACAGACATTTTGGTTTGCTCTTAGAAATATCAGCTTCAGTCTTGTATGATAAGAAAGGGTATCTACCTTCCTTAGCTACTAAGATTGGGTCATGCAATATAAAGAGCTATGATAATCCTAACCACCAAGATGCTTATGTGTTCAGAATACAATCTCGTAGAGAGTTGAATATGTTCCTGCCTCGTGTTGTAAAACACATGGTAATAAAAGGGGCACATTGGAATAGACTATACGAGAAGTTTTGTCAATATCAAGGAGTGTCCCTCTCTGAAGAAGAGGTAGAAGCTCTTAAATTGTGGTCTAAAGAAAGTAGAAAAGATACTGGCCCCATTAAACCTAAGAACCACCCTACATGGGCTTGGGTTGCTGGTTACCTAGATGGTGATGGCAGTTATCAACTACCTAAGTCTGGTACAGCTCTTATACAAGTTAAAGCTCATGTAGATGACACTTGTGGATTAGAGTTGCTTAAGAAAGCTTTTGGTGGTAACATCTACACACATAAAGACCCTAATACAAAGATTTGGCAAATAACCCTTGGGAAGATGAACAGAGCTAGGGCTCTGAGGTTCCTTCCTAAAGTTCACAAACACTCTCGCTTAAAGCAATGGAAGATAGAACAACTTCTAGCATTTCATAATAGAAACTGCAACGACTAACTGAGAAAAACCCTACGGGGTAAGTTATAGTCTAGCGCACATATAGTGCGTAGGAACGAAATAAAGATATGGCTCGTGATGAGCACGTTGTACGTTGCCGTTACGGCTTTGGTATCCAACGTGTAGACACCTTGGGTTGTGTTGTTACTGACGACACTGCTTACGCTTAAGTTCTAGGAGAATAGATTATGTCTTTTGAATCAAACACTGGCCTTGGTGTTAAAAACCAATATGGCCAACGTACTGCAACTGGCGTTCGTGGTGAGTTGGAGATGGATGGCTACGAGCAAGTCTTCGTAGTCAATCTGGATGCTTCCGCAATTGCTTTCCTGTTTCCAGTCTTGGATGGCACTGCTTACATTACTGGTGTTGATACAACTTTCGTTACTGGTAGTGTATCTGATGTTGATATTGGAGCTGTAGATGTTGATGCTGCTACAGAAGCATCTCCAATCCACATTCCAGATAGCAACACAGGTGTAATTGCACAAACTGGTGGTACTGCTGGTAACCTGATTATCAAGTACAAGAAAGCTCTGGCTGCTGCATAATCAGAGCATAGGCAAATAAAACTGCCCTTTAAGCCGGTCATCCAGCAATGGGTGGTCGGCTTTTTTTATTACCTGAGGTTTACATGGCAATTCAACACAAAGATATTACAGACCCAGATATACATGAACCAAAAGGTGCTGCCGTAGCTGCGGTAGGCACTGTGCTGTTCGCACTAGGCGATGGCACAACTGAATGGAGAACCCCTGATTACACAGACCTTGGTGGTGCTGTGTCAGTCTCCTCTAACTTAGCAGAAGAATTAAACGCGTATGCAACTACTGGCCAGTCCCAAGGTGTTGCTACTGTACCACAGAAGGTAGCCTTTGGCTCCCCTGTAACCACCTCTAGGCTCTCTCTAAACAGTTCTGGGGTGATTACATGTCTAACCGCTGGTACCTACCAGATAGACATTAGTTTTACTGCTGGACGAGCTTCTGGAGGCTCTGGTGGACACACAGAGTTCTTCTATGTAGAAATGCTTAATAGTGCTATTATTGATGCCCCTAGAGTTATATACTTTAACTCTGCACACTCAGCTAGTGTACCAGTGTTCCTAAGTAGGACTATTGACCTAGCTATTGGTGATACATACCACATAGAGTTTATCAACGGATCTTCAGGGTCAGACCTACTAGATATTATAATTTCTACTACAACTGCATGGGGTGGCTCTATTACTACTAAAGGCGCACAAATGCAAGTTTACACTTTCGGGTAATGTATGAAGAAGACTCTTATAGAGATAGTACAAGATATCCTTTCTGATATGGGTGGGGACGAGGTTAATAGTATTAGTGATACTGTTGAGTCTTCTCAAGTTGCTCAAATTGTGAGGACTACTTATGAAAACATGATGGCTAATAGGAATTGGCCACATCAGAAGAAGTTAGCTAAACTGTTAGCGTCTGGTAACTCCTCCCTACCTACTCACATGAAGCTTGATGATGATGTAAAGGAAATCATCTCAGTTAAGTACAACTGTATACGCAGTGGTGAAACTAGGAAAGTCTATAGGGACATTAAGTACATTGAGCCAGATGACTTTCTGCGTGTATTGTATAACAGAGACAACACAGCGTCTAATATAGATGTTATTGTAGACCCTACTGGTGTAGAACTATTCATCAAGAATGACTCCTACCCAACATACCTAACATCTTTTGATGATGTAACACTAGTCTTTGACTCGTACGACTCTGATGTAGAGTCTACCTTACAAGAGTCTAAAGTGCAGGTACTAGCGTATGTAATACCCACATGGACTCATGAGGATATGTATACCCCAGACCTACCCTCTGAGGCCTTCCCTGCTCTTATTGAAGAAGCTAAGAATAGGTCTTTCCAGAAGATAGCACAAAGGGTAGATCAAACTGCTGCTATAGAAGCTAGACGACAACAGTCTTGGTTAGCTCGTAAAGCTTGGCGTGTAGCTGGTGGAGTTAAGTATCCCTCATATGGTAGGGGTAGAGTTAGTACACGAAGAGACCCAACCTTTTCTCAGGATAGATAAATGTTTTATAAAGAGTACAAGATAATCCCAGCACAGATAGCTGGTATGTATGTAGTTATCAGTCCTACGAGTGGGGGCTCAAGACCTCTCATACTAGCTGGCTTGTATACAACACCAAAAGCGGCTATGCATGACATAGACAAATATCTAGCTAAGAGAGCGACTAAGAAAAATGGCGACAAAGCAGATACCAGCAGAGATAACTAATTTTATTAAGGGGTTGATAACTGATGTTAACCCAATGACCTTTCCAGAGGGAGCCTCTTTAGACGAGCAGAATATGCTTATCAACCTAGATGGTACCCGTTCTCGTAGACTTGGAATGGATTTTGAGGTTAATTGGTCTGGCATAAGCACAGGCCCAATAAATATCCTAGATGGTGAGTATAAGTACAACTCTTACAAGTGGGCTAATGCTGCTGGAATACCAAACTTAAATTTTGCTGTATTCCAGATTAACAACTACATAGCCATCTATAACACTAATGAAGCATCACTATCACAAGCTGGCCCAATTTTTACTCATACCTTCACAGAAGATGTAGATATAATCTCCTTCTCATCTGTAGATGGCATATTAGTAGCAGCCACTGGAGCTAAGTCTATCTACTCCTTTGAGTATGATGAAGCTACAAACACTATTACTATGGATAGCTTTAGGCTTCTCATTCGTGATATGTTTGGTGTAGAGGATATTATTGATGGTATCAACTATAGGGAAGGATCTAATGTATCTAAGCGTCCTAAGTCTATTACTCAGACGCATATGTATAACCTTCGTAACCAGACTTTTGGTTACCCAAGATTAGGTGGTCTTCCTTTTTATGAGATCATTGTAGACCCAATAGGATACTTTAACGACTATTCGGTAACTACTTACCCATCTAATGCTGACTCTGTACTAGACGCTCTATACCCAAATACAGAGAGTCCTATAGACCCTATTACTGATAGGTTTAACCCTAAAGAGCTTACCTCTAACCCACCGGGTACTGTAGAGGCCCCTAGAGGGTTCTTCATTATTGATGCTATTGATAGGGGTACTAGTCGTCTAGCAGAGATTGATAAGCTATACGACCAGAAGCAAACCCTACAAGGTAGGTTTAAGACAACCACACTACCAGCAGACTCTTCTGTTAAAGGGGCTACAGCACTAGCACAGTTTGCTGGACGTATGTTCTATGCTGGATTCTCTAGTGAGGTTGTAGATGGTGATGAGCATTCACCTAGACTAGGTTCCTATGTACTCTTCTCTAAACTTATTGATAGTGCAGCAGACCTAAAGGCGTGTTACCAACAAGGCGATCCAACATCTAAAAACTACTCAGAGCTATTAGCAACTGATGGTGGTTTCATTAGACTTGATGGTGCGTATAACATAGTAGCTCTTGTACCAGTTAGTCAGGGTTTGATAGCCTTGGCAGAAAATGGTATATGGCTGATCTCTGGTGAAGATAGAGGACAATTTAAGGCAACTTCTTATGCAACAAGTAAGCTTAGTTCTACAGGATGTAATTGTAAGACTTCTGTTGTTCGTATGGGTGACAGCGTATGGTATTGGTCTACTGAAGGAATCTTCTCAGTAGAGCCAAATCAATTTGGTGACCTAGTAGCAACTAATAAAGCTAGGGGTAGAATTCAAAAGTTCTTTGACACTATACCAGAACTAACTAAGAAACGCTCAGTAGGTTTCGTAGACACATATGATAGGACTATTAGGTGGATTTATAATAATCAACCTGATGATTACTATACTATGGAGTTGGTATATAACATAGACTTTGACGCGTTTACAAAGAATAAGTTAGTTAAGCCTGATATAGAGGGCCCAAGTAATGTACCTATTGTAGCTGTCCCTGTTACAGTACCACCATTTTCATATACAACAGTTGTAGACCCTGTGTTCGTTGGTTATGACCCGGTAATTATTACAGTTGATGGGAGTGATGTAGCTGTTGGTAATACTACTAGAGCTACTGCTACTACTGTAAGAGAAACCAAGTATATGTTTATTATTACAGTAAACACTGATACTGGTGTTCAATATACCTTTGGTACATACTCTGATGTGTTACATACTGATTGGGCTTCTTGGTGGAATAACGCAGATGCTGAAGCTTACTTAATTACTGGGTGGTCTTCAGGTGGTGACTATCAGCGTAGAAAACAACTACCCTTCCTTACTATGCACTTCTATAAAACTGAAGATGGTTTCACTGAAAGTGGTAATGATTTTGTTGTATCTAATCCATCTTCGTGCCTAATGCAGACTCAGTGGGACTGGTCTAACCATGAGAACTCAGGTAAGTGGAGTCAACCATACCAAACCTATCGGTTTAAGAGGCATTACATACCTAATGATGTTAGTGACACTTTCAACAATGGTTTCTATACAGTTGAGACTCGTAATAAACTTAGGGGTTCAGGTAAGGTATTGTCAATAGTATTTAGGAGTGAGCCACAGAAGCATATGAGTATTATTGGTTGGAGTTTGGTTATGGAGATTGCTAATGGGGTGTAGTGGAGATATTATAGTTAATCAGACAAAGGACTACAAAGCCCACATAAACGTCTGTGATGGTCTTATCTTCTTCCACATAGAGGTGTATAGCAAGCTTACTAAAACGCTACTGAGAGAGCTTAGAGAGGGCTTCAATGAGGCCTGTCTCTACCTAGACGCTCTAGGGTATGATAGGGTGTTTTTCTTAACACATAATGTCAAGTTCTCTCACCTTCTACTAGAAGGAAAGTATGAAGACATTGGGTATATTCAGGGAGATAGTAAGCTCCTTGTTGTAGAATTTGATGAGGTTTTTGAAATATGACTGACCCCGTTATATGGGCAGAAGCTATAGAGGCTGTAGTTGGTGTTGGTACTGCTATAGACGCTAGCAACAAACAGAAGAAAGCCCAGAAAGATCAAAAGAACGCACAAGCTGTAGCTCGTAACGAGCAGAATGCTCAAGACATACTCTCTCGTAGAGCACAAATACGAGAGGAACGTATTAGGCGTGCACAGATATTACAGGAAGCTAAGAACACAGGTGTCTCAGGCTCATCTGGTGAAACTGGTAGTATATCAGCCCTCTCTGCTAATATTGGGGCTAACCTATCAGGTCTAAGCAGAGGACAGAGAACTGCCGAAGGCATTGGTATTTGGGCTGGACAAGCTCAAGACTATATGGATCAAGCTAATAAGTCTTTAGCTATTGGAGATACAGTTACAGGATGGCTTAATTCTGCCGCGTCTGGTATGAAACAGACACAACAAAGTCAGGCAGCTATAGACGAGAAAGCTCGTAGAGAAGGAACCAATATAACCACAACTGTAACACCTGTACAGACAGATCATTGAACTAACAAAGGTTAACATGGCAAACGACAGATTCGTAGTAGAAGATTTTATACCTCAAGATAGACCAGAAATTACCACAGATATGGTTGATAAGTTAGCTTATGAGGAAGCTAATACTATGCCAGCAGGTAGGGCAACTACAGATGGTACAGATCGTCGTATGTCTGTTATGGGAGCTGCTTTAGACTCCAAAGACCCTAATGTACAAATGGAACGCTACAATCAGATTATGGGAGACCTTACTAGGGATGGTTACTCTCAAGCCCTAGTAGACATTAAAGATATTGCTAAACAGCGTGAGGAGCGTCTAGCTAAACTCTCAGTGGGTAACCTACTCACTGATGGTAGCTTCTCTAACTTACCTCCAGAACAAGCTATAGGTGGATATAAGAAGTATCTTCAAGATACTAATGAGGCTAACCTAGATGTATTGTACGCTCTTAACTCGTATATGCAAGCTGAGGAGCAAGACCCTGAGAGTAACTCTGTTAAGGAGCAATATGGTATTGATGGCGTACGCCAGATGGTTGAGCATAAAGCTAATGTTCAAGCAATGGCTAATGATTGGTACAGAGAGAATGATTATAGTGCCTCTAGGTTGACTGTTGGGCTTATACCTAGCTTGCTACCTTTTGTAGACTCAGTGGCTCTACAAAAAGAACTCAGTCAATTTGAGGAGGCTTCTAATCAAGAAATCTCCCTTGGTAACAAAGCAAAAGGTTTGGTAATACCATCTTCTATCAAGCGTACTATGCTACAAGCTTTAGACCGTATGGCAATAGAAGACCCAGCTAAGTACGAAGAGGTTGCTGGTACTCTTATCTCCTCTATGAGAGACTCTAGTAATGTCTTGATTAGAAATGATGGTGATGCCTCTATACGTGTAGAGGAGGTATTAGCTGGTGATGAAGGATATGCTACATGGATGGCAGCTCTTGATAACGTAGCTGCTGGGGCTGATGTACTAATGCTTGGTGGTGTTGTTAGGGGGATAAAGAACCTAATTAAATCTGGTGGCAAATTACGAGTAGGTACACCCACAGGTAAGCTAAGACATGCTGGTGTGTATACGCAAGCAGGTTTCTCACAGGAGCTTATCAAGCACGCTATGGCTGCTGAGGTAGCTAAGAAGAATGTTGTAAACAACGTAGCCCCTGCTTCAGCAGCTAAGATTACTAGTAATACAAACGCTGATATGACTCGTGCTATGTACGAAATGGCTAGTAGAGACCCAGAAGCTGCTAAAACTTTCTTTGGTACTGATAGTGTAGCTGATGTAGTAGCTGATGCCCATGCTCCACAAATAGGTAGACTTGATGGTGCTGTAGAATCTAAAGTCTATGTGCCAGATAAAAGTGTACTAGCTGAAGTTCTTGGTGAGGGCAACCCACTATTACATAATGAAGCTGACCGAGCTAGGGCTCTTGAGAACATTAAGAAAGACTTCTCCAACGCTGGAGAACTCAAGCTAATGCCTAACATGACTACCATTGAAACTGAAGCTGGTGAGGTAGTCCTTAAAGAAGGAGACGCTATTACACAAACAGCAGGGAAGGTATATGTTAATGCTGCTTACTTGCTTAGGGGGTCAGGCTATAAGTCTGTAGACAACATCAAGGACATTGCTGAGATATCGTTTGCTAAACGTGGTATTACTAAAGATAGAATTACTGTCATGCGTAAACGTACTGATGGTGTCTACTATCCACTAGCAGATGATGTTGTATTTGAGAGAGCAGCTAGGGCTGCCTCTGATATTGCTGAGAGAGATAAAAGAGCTGCCTTTGCTAAAGGGCCCGGTGACAATATTGTTGCTGGTTCTAAAAGGGATATGTTCAGACAAGGGCCAGGAATTCCAGAGGGTTCTAAAAGAAACATGTTTGCTGAAGGCCCAACAGCAAAGAAACCAGACACCATATTAGACGGATCTAAAAGAGCAGAGGCTCTTAGGGGTCCTACACAAGCTCCTGAGGAGGTTGCAGCTTCTAGGGCTGCTAAGAGTAAGGCTAAGGCTAAGAAGGCTGCTAAGGCCGTCCCAGAGCCTTTAGATGAGTTTATGATTGTTGTTAGGGACGAATTCAACCTTGGTTACCATGATGTAATAGGTGATGCTAAGGTTGGTGAGAAGTCCTTATCTGAGATTCGTGTAGGGCACAACTGGTGGGATAGACTATTCGCTACTTGGAAGTACTCTGGTGGTACTGACTCAGGCTGGGGAAGCCTAAACCAACACTTCTTTGACGCTGCCAGTACCTTCAAAGATAAATTCATGGATCAAGCCTTAGGTTTTGCTAAAGATAGGGCTTCTACTATTACTCGTATCATGATGGAAGATGGTAAGAGACTTGATAAGAGTTTCCAGAAGTTTACAGCTACTGAACAAAAAACTTTAGTAGACTACTTCATCAAGGCTAACAAAGAACAATTAGCGTTTAACCCAGAAGAAGCTCTAGCTAATGGTTGGTCATACGATATGATTAAACATGCTTATGACTTCCGTAGAGTTTGGGATGAGATTTATGGGTTAGAGAATATAGACGCTGTAAGGACTTTCCACAATGAAGGGTACACTAAATTCATTGATAGGTCTAACGGTGGTACTGATTTACTAGTTAAGGAACTTAAGAAGAACCAACTAGGACAATACTCAGACTATGCTGGTATGGATGTTCTTGATACAGAGAAGAATGTTGTTAGGAAGATTTCTAAGGATGAGTTAGATAGGCTATATAAGACTGGTGGGTTTGTTGCTCAGATTCGTAGGCCTATTGATGTTGATGGTCAAGCTGCTAAGTTTGTTATTACTCGTAACCAAGCTGGCTACTCTTTTAGCAGAGCCCTTAGAGATGATGATGTAGTTATTGGGTATAACCCCGGCTACTATGCTGTACGCTATAAAGACCCTTGGTTTATTACGCGTAAGATTTATGACAACAAAGGTAACTACCTATATGAAGCTGCCTTAGGCACTGCTAAGAATCGTAGGGAAGCTGAGTTCTTAACTCAAAATCTTATGAATAGGGAACTAGAAGGTTCTTACCATGTTGATGATTTCAAAGTACGAGAAGGTAGAAATGTTGATCCTGTGCTACGTCAGCAGTATAACATGGACATGCACATGGCTGGTGGTAGGTCTGCTCAAAGGTCTCGTGGGGAACAGTTGTTACTTACTGTTAACTCTATAGACAACCTTGGGTTCGACCACATAGAAAGTCCCATGGAGAGTCTTGTACACTCCATCAAATCAATCTCTGAGCGTATCTCTACTAGAGAGTGGTTTGACACCAGTAAGACCAGACTACTTGATTCCTTCTCAGACTTCTTACCTACTGATGAGTTTGGTAGGCCAAGGTTCCCATCTAGTGTAACTGAGATTCAGAACTACAATAGGATTGAGGGTGGTGAGATTAAGGTAGCTGCTGCTAGGTCAGCTTATAACTACATACATGGTATGGAGGGAGCTTGGATAAACCAGATTGATGAGTTGTTTAAGTCTCTGATGCATGGTGCAGCTCTTAAGATGGCTACAGCCTCTATTAAGCATAGTGGTAAAACTGGTAAGGCTATGTCCTATGCTGAAGGTGCTCTTAGGTGGGCTAGTAAGAAAGCTCCTGTAGGTGTACTCAATAAGTTAGCTACTATTAGCTTCCTACACAGTCGTCCTATTAGGCAGTTCTACATGAATGCTATGCAGAGTCTACAGTTAGCTGGTATCTCTAACTATGACTGGTTCTTTAGGAAAGGAACTCCGCAGTTTGTAGCTATTACTATGCGTATGGCAGGAGATACACCTCCTGATAAGATTATCAAAGCTTGTGGTTGGACTCGACCTGAGTTTGAGAAACACTTTAGAGGGTTTGTCAAGTCTGGTTTCCCTTACGCGTTAGACCAACAGAACATGATGAGGGGAATACTCTTAGACATGGCTGATAGACAAACTAAGTCTAAAGTATATCAAGCTGTAACGACTCCACTACATGTCTCTCGTAGATTAGGATCAGATGCTGGTGAATATGTCAATATGCTGTCAGCGTATTTATCTTTTGCTGACAAAGCTAAAAGAGCTGGTAAGGATATTAGCAATGCTGATACTCTTGCAGAGGTACAGTCTTCTGCTAGAAACTTCACTGGTAACATGAATGCTGCTGGTGATATGCCATATAACCATAACATGTTAGCTCCTTTGTTTAAGTTCCAGCAGATTTCACATAAACTTGCTTTGACAATGGTTACTAACCAGCATCTAACCCCAATGGAGAAGGCTCGTCTAGCAGTAACTAACTTAGCCTTGTTTGGTCTTCCTATATCAGCAGCAGTAGAGTCAGGAGTAACTGAGCTATATCCTGATGATCCTATGGCTAGAAACTTATTTATGGAAGGCCTATACTCGTTCATGTCTAACGAGATGATTAAGCTAGTCTCTGGGTCTGGCACTAGGTTAGACTTTAGTTCAACCTTGTCACCTTTTAACTTATCAGTAGCACAAACAGCTAAATCCATCTTGACAACTGATGTACCAACACTTATGTCTAAGTCTGCTGGTGCTGGTATGTTGTTTGGTAATAATCCAGTGTTGGCTAACTTCGCTAAGGAACTCCTTAACTGGATTGTACCTCAAGAGGGTATGCTTGATAGTGATATAGAGGATGTAGCTAGAGCTGGTTTGTTGACACTTAAGGGTGTTGATGACATGTTCAAGATCAAGTACATCTTGGAGAACTCACAAATCAAGAATAGCCAAGGTCAGATTATAGACTATAACGCTGATAGGATAGCTACTCTAGGTGCCATAGCTGGTATTGATCCTATAGAGATTAGCCGTAATAGGGGTGTGCAATCAGCTCTTTATGACGATCAGGTTAACAGGAAGGAGAACGTCAAGGCCTTCTATAAGTCTCTATCTGCACAAATGTCTATGCGTGGTATGGATGTACACGACATTAAAAGGATGCAACAGGCATATGCTATTGGGTATAAGATGTTTAGAAAAGACCCTAAATTCTTTGAGGAGTGGACTAAAGCTGTTGATGAAGGGGCTGCCTCTTCTGAGTGGGACATGTACATTCGCGTCTATGAACAACTTAACACTGGTAACCTAGATAAGACTATAGAGATGACTAGAAACCTACCTGACACACCACAGAGAGATGCCATGCTTAGTTCCTTAGAAGGACTTAAAGGTGTTGCTGCATTTAATGAAGAGGAATAATAATGGGTATCTTTGATAACCAACAAGTACAACCAGTGGGTACTGCTGTAACACCAGCAGACCCCATTCCAAATCAGGCTGAGGTCACCGCAATACGCGGTGGCCAATATGCCAACCCACTTATTAAGGAACTCTTCACAAGTGAAGGTGACTCTAGTAAGTACGATAAGAACGAACAAGCCAAATATCAAACACTAAATAACCTAGAGCGTACTTTAACAGACTTGCAAGATGCTAAGGTCAACAATAGGATTAGCAGAGATCAAGCTACACAGAATGAGATTGTTATAGCTCAGAAGTTTAAGAATGACAACCCACACTTAGGCAAAGAGATAGACGATCTAATAGCTAGGCGTAAGAATACTTACCGTGCGTATGATGAGACTACTGGTAAGGGAGATACCATAGATCAGTCACAGGAAGAAACGTATAAATCTTTATACAATACTGCTGTACATGATCTTAAGATAATCTCACCAACAGAGACTGATAGGGATAAGATAGATCAAGCCGTAAAGATGGCTCAAGACTTTACCTCTTCTATGGCAAACTTAGATGTAGTTAAGAAGAATATTGGTCTTACACAGGATAAGCTTAACATCATCTCTACGGATAAGTCATTAGTACAAGCCGATAAGACAGCGAGAGAAACAGACCTAAGGATACAACTAGTTGAGAACCAACGATTAGGTATGCAGTATACAGGTCAGGTTGTTAAGGTTGCAACACAATCTGCTGGAACTTACTTAGAGTCTGCTAGGTTAGCCTACAATGACGCTAAGAACAAGAATGATGTTAAAAGGATGCAGGAGATACGTCAGGCTGTAGTAGACCATCAGCAAGCTTCTAGGGACATGATTTATTCAAATCCTTTTAGTAACTTTATGCCAAAGGATATGTTAGAGCAAGGTACTAGTGGTTTAATGTCTAAGTACAATGTTGTATTAGATGAGTTTGATGGTAAGATTGACTCAGACATAGCTAAGAATAAGTTAGAGGAGATTACAAATAGGGACGCATATACTTATCTAGCAAGTAATGGTAATGGCAGGAAACTAGCAACAGCTAAGATGGTATTTGGTGATACTGGTGTTACTAAGTTGTGGGCTAATATAGATTCAACTAACTTCTTTACAGACAACGTACTAGATCCTACAACTGGTAGAGTAGATGCTGTTGACTCTATTCTTTCAGAAGACCCAATGGCCAAGCAATTGCGTGAGAAGATACTTCCTGACTCTATGAAGGTTGTAGCTAAATATAGTGGGAGTGGTGATCCAGAGAAAGATAAGATGGCTATAGCTAATATAGACTCTATCTTAGGTAGTTTAGAGAAAGATAAGAAACCAGAAGATAGGGAGGCCATGCAAAGGAAACTAACCTCTATTACTCAGTTTAACAAGGCAATGGCTACTGATGAGGCTGGTACAGCCTTGATGCACTACTCCGATAGAATTAACCCTAAAGCTAAGGATATGTATACTAATATACTAAGGGAACAATATAACTCACCCTTGTTCTTAGGTATGCGTGATAAGTTTATGTCTCTAGGAGACCCTGCTAAGTTTGTCAATGTTGTCTGGCAAGATGGTGGTGTACGCATTAGGCCTAATGAAAACCTATCCCCAGAGGATAAAGCTAAAGCTATCGAGATTATTAATAGGAAAGACACTAAAGCTTACTTAGGTCTTATTACTGATGCTGTAAAAGCTGATAGTCATATTCATGGTAACAAGGACTATCCTAAGAAACTTGAGGGTATGGTAGCTGACTACTTCATGGTAGACCCTACTAAAAATCTTACACCTGAGCGTATCCAAGAGGTAGCTTCTACAGCTCCTGTGGTTAACACACAGCAAGATGCAGAGAACCTTCTTGTCAATAGTTATGTAGACTCTCGTAATGCCTACCTAGATGTACTCAAGCAGAAGATTGCAGCATCTAGTATAGATGACGCTAAGAAACAAGCTGTAATTGATAAGATTGATGCTGGTGACTTAAGTGACCCGTTAGTAGCTGATCCACTCCAACAGTGGTATACTAAACATAAGGTTACTCCTGAGTTTGTACAGCGTATTGATGCTGCCCATGAGTTACAGAAACAGACCTCCTCACAAGAACCAACCCCTACCCCAACTCAGAACACACCTCAGGAGCTTCCACAAGGCCCTACAGGAGCTTCTAGGGTTATGGGTAGTGTAAGGGTACAGGGTGAGGATATAACGTTGCCTAACGAGGCTTCTGTGGAGGAATTTGCTAAGGCAGAGGGGTTCACCCCTGCACAGACTGAAGCTATGCTTCAAATGTGGAGAGAGAGTGTAGCTCAGAAGACTCGTGCCCTAACTGGTGAAAGGGTTAAGAAGGCAAAATAAATGAAGAAACTAGATAGGAAAGTGATGGCTTATTTAACATCATCTGGCCTAGCTCTTTCAGTCGTCCTCTCTGGGAGTCTCTTAGTAGCTCCCAATGAGGGGAAGATTAACAACACTTATGTTGACCCTGTGGCCATACTCACTTCTTGCTATGGCCATACAGGAAAGGAGCTACAACTAGGTCAAAAGTATACAGACGATCAGTGCTATAAACTACTAGCTGAGGATCTTCTGGAAGCTAAACAGAAAGTGGACGATCTAATAGATGTTCCATTAAACCCATATCAAGAGGCTGCTTTAATATCTTTTACTTATAACGCTGGAGGTGGTAACTTAGCTACCTCTACTATGCGTAAGAAGTTTAATAGTGGAGACTATATTGGTGGGTGTCATGAACTAACCAAATGGGTTTACGCTAAAGGTAAAAAACTAAATGGCCTAGTTAATAGGAGAGCTGATGAAGAGAGTGTATGTTTGGGTAAGCTAGAGGTAAGGACTCTAGTTCAAAATGAGGTGGGTAAATGATTCTTAACTATAGGGTGTTTAGTTTTCTTGTTTGTTTTATCTTTGCATTATTTGCAGTGATAGTATACCAGCACTACCAAGTAAGGACTATTAGTTCAGAAGTTACTTCAGCTAAAGAGGAGATTGCTAGGATTTATAACGTCTCTAAAGAGAAGGATGTAACAATCAAAACTCTTGAGGAGACTGTTGAAGCCAAAGAAAAGATTAACGCTAGTAAGAATAAAGTAAAAGCCAAAATCAGAGGAGCAATTAAAAATGGTGAGGCTACTGGTAATGACACTACTGCTGACATGCTTAACAGCATGTGGGACGCCTACTGTTCCAGATACTCAACTGATTGTACCCCCAGACTATCTCCTAAGGGAGACTGAGGTGGACAGGCCTCCTGATATACTAGGAAAGGACTTAGTTGTACAGAGGAACTTATTGATTGATAGTTGGGCTAACCAGACATACAACCTACATAATTGTAACGCCGATAAAGAAGGATTGAGGAACTGGAGGAAGGGACAAAAGGAGGTGTTCAATGGCAGCCCCTAATAGACAATGGCTACAACATGTACCTAGTTACTTTGGTATGCTAGTCTCTATAGGGACTCTTATTTTCAGCGTAGGTATCCTATACTCAGATGTACAAAATTTGAAGAAGGGTGTTGCAGACTTAATGATGCAAGCTTCTGAACAGGAGTCTGTTAGGAGTAGGGTTAATATCTTGCAGATGCAGGTAGAGCGTTCTGAACAGAACCAAGACAAGCTAGATGGTAAGCTAGATAGGATAGACAAGACCCTCAATAACATTGAGATAGGTCTTGCTAGGATGGAAGAGAGACTTCCAGAAAAGAAAAAGTAAACAGAGGTGATTTATGGTAGATAAAAAAACTAGAGATATTGCGTATTCATCAGAGTTAAAAAAGAGAGATGCTGGTGGTATTCCTTATTTTGGTGCTGGTGATGCAGTAGATAAAACAATGAAACAAATACAAATTGGAGAGGACATAAAGAAAGCAGGGTTAGCTAAATATCAGAAACAAATGGCTTACTCTAAAGGGTCTTCCTCCTTCCACCCAGACAAGAGCGCAAAAATCACAGTTGCTAAAACAAAAAAGTAATCCATAAACGAGGGGCTCCCATAACAAGGAGCCCCTTTTTCTTTATGTCAAATTAGTGTTACAAATATGAACGCTAAGAGTATTGGTGGGAATACTACAGCTAATCCACACAGTATTGCGTATAAGGTGTATTTACTAAAGTCCACATACACCACCTTTACAGGAGTCACTCTCCTCATATACAGCATTACCATAAGCTAATGCTTCAGCATATGGAACTCTAGTAATAGGTTGACCACCACGAGAACCATCTGGATAGAAGGTTAGCCCACGGAGTCTAGGGGCATACTTAGCTACGATGTTAGCAAACTCTTCAACCCTATCCTCATTGTTCCACTCACTACCCCAAGCTGGTAGATTAAGGGTCGAGCTAATAGCCATATCAACATAATCCTGAACATCAGCTTGGAACTTAATGCGTCTCTCAGGTTCCTTAGCTAAGTCAGAGGCTGTCTCAATGCTCTCAGGGTCACAACCAGTAGCCTCTATAACAGCTTGAGCTGTAGAGTCAATGACATATTGGTGTAGCCATGTGGAGTCTCCCTTAAGGTATCTACGCTTATATGCAACAGCATAGATAGGTTCAATACCCGTGGAAGTTCCTGTAATCAAACCTATTGTTCCTGTAGGAGCTATAGAGCGTTTAGCTACAGGTTCTGATACACCCAACTCATTAGAAAACTCTTTAGCCACACGATCAGACACATCCCGGTAGACAGCAAGCCATTCATGGAGTTCTGGTACAACCTCGTAACGGTAGCCTCGTTGCAGAAGCCACTCATGTACACCCATAAGACCAAGGCCCAATCGTCTATTCTTCTCTCGAACTCCTGCAACTTTGTCAAGGGGCAACTCCCCCTCGATAGTGCCACATAATAGGAACTTAGTGCCAAGCTCCACAAGAGCTGCAAACTCAGTAATATCTCGAACACGAGATAGGTTAATGCTACCCAAGTTACATACATCACCATCATCCCCACTAGTTACTTCTGTGCACGCATTTCTACCTGTCTCCTCTTGCTTATCACCAAAGTTAAAACTAAACCCCGGCTCACCATTCTTCATGGCCTGACGTACATTGTGTATGAAGGTTGGGTGTAACTTAATAGTTGGTGGGTCGTTCTCAACCCCTTGGTCTACATAAGTATACTCTAACCAAGCATCATCGTAGTTAACGCTGATGTTAGTCATATCTAAAGGAGCCCTATAATTAAAGTCAGCTTCTTTAGCATCCTTAACTGTCATAGGTTTACCCTCAGCAGTGAAGGCTCCTTTGATGTATTGCTCCTCCCAATTTTTTATACGCAGAAAGCGCTCAATATCGCCATGCTGCCAGTTGAGAGAAGCATACATAGCAGACCTACGGCTTCCGCCTTGCATAACATTGCGTCCAGTTTCATTGACCATCTCCATGAGTGGGATAGGCCCTGACGCCTCACCGCCGGTACGAGCCAGAGGCGTGCCATGAGCACGAAAGATAGAATAGTCATTACCAATGCCTCCACCTGACATAAGGCTGGAAGTAATGTCAAACATGAGCTCAGACCAAGCATGTCTTGTATCCTCTTTAGACTTGAAGATAAAACAGTTGTTATAAAACTTAGCGTCCCTACCTGCGTAGTATAAATACCTACCACCGGGTACAAACTTCATCTCAGCTATAGCTTTCTCTACAGCCTCCTCTAACCTATAATCACCAGCTACACGAGTAATACGAGCTAAGTCTTTAGCTTTGTCTTCCCATGTCTGGTCATGGTATCGTGCATACTTCTGTTTGAATATTGTCTCTGCTAGGTTGTTTCTAAATGTCATGTAGTTGCGTTCCAGATTAGTTTAGTGAATTCTTCAAAAGGTATTGCTACAATCACCCCAACAGGACAACCATGAAATACCACCTCAGTTTGTCCTTTATGTTTTCCATCCTTAGTTATATGTGGGCCCCAACAACATATGGTATCTATCATAATGTTTACAGGAACACCCTCAGCCCTAATCAACTCCAAATATCTCACTTAATGTTCTCCTTAAGTACCTTCCAAGCTTCTGGAAATAGGTTACATACAACCTCATCTAACCTCTTAGCAAACTCTTGTGCCAGAGTCTGAGCTGTCTCATGACTCCTAAGCTTATAAATATGATAGAAGCTAAACAAATTACCAGTCCAAATATAATCTACCATCATGTTCTGTGGCATAACCATACGAGCTTCCTCAGGAGCTACCCCCATCTGTAGGAGTAACTTGTAGGTAATCTCACAGTTAGACACAACATTTTGCAACATCTCGCTAGCAGCGTTAGACTCCCTATTACTTAGGTAAGCACCAGATCCTTGCTTAATACTAACATCAGGTCTAGCTTTCCACGAGTCAGGAAAGTAATACTCAAACCCAGAGTCTACATATCGTCTACTAACCTCGTTCCATGATAGACCAGCTTGGTGTTTAGCTAGTTGTCTAGCTAAGAAGATTGGAACTTTACAGCGTATGCTAATAGCAGTGTGCCTGAAGGGGCTTGTATGCTCGTGTGAGGCAAGATAGTTGAGGAGGCGTACGTCGCCATCCTCGAAGTTCTCTTTCCACTTACTGAAGCTTACACGAGCTACATTGGCTATACGTAGATCATCCCCCATATGATCTACATATTCAATTTTAATATCAACCATTACATAACTCCTGCATTACCCAAAAGTTTCTTATTACCTTTGTTCTCCATAAATCTTGTGCGTGACCAACCATTACAAGAGTTACAGAAGAACCGTTGATATACCCCTACATTACTGGTGTATGTACCCCTACGCTGTACATGTATAGACCCACACTTAGGGCAACGGTGGGTGTCATCTCCAATTAGATTAGCAACATTTGGGTGTTGATCCATCCAAGGACGCATCTTAAGATACACCTCTTCAAGAGTCTCAACATCTTGTATGTTGTACTCTACCATTTCCTTCCAAGCCTCTAGGTTACCCTTCATACACTCAGACCACAACAGGAAACCCGGAAACTTTTTATGCTTACCCTTAGGGGTACAACCTAACCTCATAGCTAGGTACTCTAGTTTATTAGAGTCAAACTTAAATTTCTTACGGGCTACATCTAGTGTATCTATAATCTTGTATGGGCTAGGTGGTGCTACTCCATGAATAAGACACCTAGCGTTAAACAAAGGTACATCAAACTTCTTAGCGTTATGTGCTATTACAACGTCAGCTCTATCTAGTACATCAGCTAGAGCTTTTACTAAGTTCTTATCGTTCCCCACCTCATCTTCTGTGCTAATACAAGATACAACATCTTCTTTTAGCCACTTAAAAGCTGCTGTCATTAAGTACCCATCAGCTACCACCATATCTGGGTGGACTGTCTGTTTCCAGAATTGCCATACATAGGCAACCTTAGGTGCACTCTCCAAGTCTAATAAAAGTATTTTAGGTGTATTCAAAATGGCACTACTCCGTTAGGCTTTACCCAAGGTGGTGGAGCTGGATCATAGGGGTTCTTAGTTTCCTTAGCACGCTCCCTATCATCCATATCCACACGAGTGTAATACATCTCAGCTAATATCTGAGCGTTCCACAATATGTGGCTTACATGTGGTAACTTAGATTCCTCGTCTAAGTTTTCTCCACCAATGAATTTAAGTAGGTGTCTCATAAGACTGGCTACAAGAGTTAGGTAGCTAAGTCCACGCTTCCAATTATCTCTAGCGTACTTCTTAGCCCCAAACTCATAAACCCTAGCAAGCCCTTCAAGAGACTTAGGGGCAGACAACAAATATGTGAAGTCTACCTTGCCTTCGTTATATCTATTAGCTAACTGCATATGCACCTCGGTGTATAGCTGCTTTCATTGCTTCATACCCCATGACCTTCATGTCTGCAAGCATCTTCTGCAAGTGTTTCTTATCTTCGTTAGGGAAGTTACGCATGTAGTCATTAGCACGTTCTGGCCCTACACTAAGTACAGCATTGAAGTACACAGCAAAACGATTCCATGCACGCAGAGTATCGTTATTAACTTCATTAAATTGTGAAAGCTTCTTCATCTTCTATTGTTTCCTGTTTTAGTTTAGCTCTACGAGCTTTAGCTATGTCTATCTCTTCTTGAGATTTTGTCTTATGACACTTAAGACATAGTAGTTGTAAGTTATCTGAGTCACAGAACATACGTTCGATAACCATGTCCCAACTAACAAACCCAACAGCAGGGTCTACTATAGGAACTATGTGATCTACAAAGATGTTCTTAACTCTTACGCGTTTCTCTGGGCAAGTTGTTGTAGGTGGTACCTCATCACCACACCCATCACATTTATACAACCCCCTAGCTACATGAGCACGTTTAGTACACTTGTGTATAGGGGCCCACTTACGAGTAGCAGACCTCAAGTTGTTCTTAATAAAACTATTAAACTTAGCTTGTGTCCACTGTCCGTCACACTTAACTAATTCCCCTCTCTTCGCCATCTACATTACCACTACGAGTTTTACCATTAAAATGGCCATTAAACCTAGCATAGTATTCTGTCTGGTCAATAGCTGAAAACCCACATGTACACTTACGGAACTCTCCGGGAAATCTACTCCATATCCACTCACTACAACAACCTGTTTGGTATTGTGTAGGGTTCCAATCACTAACCTTTCTCATACTAAGCACCTCTAAAAAATATCTTTGGTTGCCCTTCATCGTCCAGTTCTCTAACCATCCACAGAAGGTTTGCTTGTTCTCTAAAGTAACCTAAGTAGTCCTCTCCTAGTTTTTCTTTGTACGCACCAAGAACCATAGCTTTAGCTTCATCTACAGTTGTGCAATCTTTAAGTAGTTTCCATGCTAACGCATCACCACCTCTGGGAAGACCGGGGATATTATCCACCTTATCTCCCACAATAAGTTGTGCACAAAAGAATAGGAAACCATCACCAGTTAATTTATTCTTCTCCTCGTCATAATGAAGTTCACCAAAGTGTGTAACACGCTTAGGGCCGTATTGTGGTTGTACTCCACAAGGCCACCCAAAGTGCATACCCGGTACCATCCTCAAATCTTTGTCCCTAGTACAACAGATTACGTCTAGCTTATCACCAGCCTTAGTAAGCTCTATAGCTATCAGGTCATCAGCTTCCAACCCAAAGGCTACTACTACGTCGTACTCGTTAAGCATGTACTCTCTAATGTTGTTAAAGTGGAAAGGCTTTTCTGTCTTTCGAGAACCCTTATACTCCTTCGTCGTAGCAATTTCCTTACGAAAGTTTTCCTTGAACTCTTTAAGTTCTTCTTCACCTTCCCTCCTACGCTTTCTATTGATAGACCTAAACAGTTTTTCATCACCAGTTAGATAGAGAGTGCTAGGCTCAGTAGCCCAACACTCAGCTTCTATTTCTTTTATGCGTTGGTCTAGTGCTTCAGCAACGAAGTTGAAGTCCCTAACTACTAGGACTCCTTCTTCGTTAGTGAACTGACCAGTGGAGGATATCTCGTATACTAATATGTCAGCATCAATTAGGCACTTCATTTGTAGCCTGCGTGCTTTCCCAAGCTTTTAGGAGTTGTTGGAAAGACTCCTGTAGGCTCTCAGAAAGTTCTTCAAGGTTGTCAGGGGATACAATAAGTGGCTTCTGCTCTAAGTCCATAGTGCCGTTCTCAAACTTAGCAATAGCAAAATACTTACGGTAGATGTAAGGGTCTTCCTCACTAATAGGGAACATACCGTCCCCCACTACAAGAACTGTCTGACCTCGTAGGAAACCAAAATCAGCCTCATAAGAGTCTGTACCTACAGAGTAGAACTTTCCACACTCAACTAATTGCTTACCATTGGCCATCTTCAGAAGCTCCTGTATCGCTCTCTGTTACATTTTCTTCAGTACCCTCTACTGGCGTACTACCTGTTCCCGTAGAAGCCGCTACAGGCCCTTTGAGGAGCTTCTGGAGGGCACTACCTTGGAAGTTAAGGTTCTTCTTAATCTTCTCCTGAACCCACTCAGGAAGAGAGAGGAATACTTCCATATCTGGATCATCCAAGAGGAATACCTTAGATGGGTTAACTAATGGTGGCATACGTTCAGCATCCTTAGGACGTACAGCAGAAGCTGAATGTACATTGTTATAAATCTTATCTCCTCGTGGTTTCTGTGTAACAGTAATCAAACAAGGCATACCAACTAGACGAGTGAAGTCACCATCACATGCCTCTGTTGGATCGATTGCGTAGTAACGCTGAGTTGACTTAGCCTTGTCAGCCTTAAGATTATTTAGGACGAAGCTTTCAGATAGCCAGCGAGGTTTATCTAGTTGGTCAGCCCCCTTATCATCTTTACAAAACTCATCACTGAACTCGTAGCTAATCATAAGTTCATGTGCTGGTGGTTTAGCTTTACCTTGGTAGGGCATTTGTTCTTGAACACCCAAGTCAAGGACTTGTACTACTCGTACTGGATAGGTACCAGCATCAATTGGTTTCTGTGCAGTTCCAGAGTTACCAGAACTGGTTTTAACTGTCTTTGCATTAAGTGACATTAGTGTTACCTCTTAGTGAATATCGGCGTAAGTCTTTCCAAATTGTATAGAGCAACCTAGCTCCCTATTAAGGGCTAGCTTCTCGTTACATTTCTTCATGGCATTATTTATTTTATTTGTAGTCTCCTCTTTGGCGTCTTCTTTAACTAGTGCAATTATCTCATCATGGAACTGACCTATAATATCTAGGCCTTCTTTCTTGCACTCCCCAACCCAAGTGTCAAAGCAAAACACGCCAGTACCTTGATTTAAGGTAGAGAACTTATCCTTCTCAGCACGCAAACTGTACCACAACTTCGATACAGGATTATACAACCAGCTTTGCCCAAACACTACACGAACCTCCTGTGCCTCCGCAATCGCTCTGACCGACCAGTTACGTCGCCAGTATGCTTCGACGAGTTTAGCTCCTTCTTCGGTAGACACTCCTGCTGTTCTTCCAACTGTTGCTGCCCCAGCTCCGTAGACGCAAGCGTAATTGACTCCCTTGTAGACCTTTCGTGTTCCTCCCACAAGTTTTTTGCTTGAGTCGCTGATGGTTCCTTGCTTGTAAGCCTTTGCATCTTCGCTAGATATTGCTCCCGCAAAGGTTGCAAGGTCAATGTGCGGATCGAAGTCATCTGTCATCATCTCCTTAACGTAATCTGGATCATACTCCCACATGTAATGCTGCTTAGTCCTATCCTCCAAGGAGGACATATCAGAACCACATAAGGTGTAACCTTCAGGTGTTATTAAGCATCCTCGTATGTCCTCCCCATAAGGTTTGTCAACTCCGGGAAGATTAACCAACACGCTATGCTTAAAACGCAAAGTGTTTGTAAGACCAGCGATCTGAGCTTTGACATACCCTTCAGCGTCAACATTGCGTGATAGCCCTTGCATAATGCCAAGTCTATGGGAGATTGTGGATAGACCATCTAATACCTCTAGTTTAGGTTCTTTTACGAACAGTTTCTTAATACTAGGACAGACACCATCATCACCATATACCTGAGGTATCTTCCTAAACTCGTTTGTTTCTTTATTGCGTTTGAACTCAAACGTCTCTGGTTCCCAACCTAGGCTATATAACCAATCCTTAACTTGTATATGGGAGTTAGGATTTGGGTCTGCATAACCAGTGGTTACAACTACATCGTCCTCGTGAGACTCAGGTAGGTTGTTCTCCTTGAGTACCTCTAGCCACTTCTTACCAGCTTCACTAAGGGCACCAGAAGCTTTATACATCTTAACTGGTTTCTTAATAAGCTTATTGATTGGAAGCTTAGGCATAGCCTCAAACAACTCTAATACCTTAGCGTCTTTAGCTACCGACAACTCACCAAGAACTCTATGACACCTATCAACATCTAACTTCCACTTAAGAGCTTCCTGATCCCTAGCACACTCCATCTTAAAAGTTAGGTAGTCTATAAGTCTAAAAGCTTCTTCTTCACTACCATACAGCCTAAGCAAATACTCCCAACACTTATTCCACAGAAGTTTATTGATCTTAACATCTTCCATACATCGGTGTTTGTATTCTTCGTATGTTAGATTCTCCCAATCTGTTACTATAGGTTTAGGTACACCAAAATCTACTCCCCAGCTATCTAGTCCATGAGAAGCCCTATTAGGGTATAGGTACCATGACAATGCTAGAGTATCAACTACTCGTGCTTTAGTGTCAACACCTAGTATACGCTTCATAACTGGTAAATCAAAGCGTATACAATTGTGTGCTACTATTACCTCTTGTTTACTTAACCAAGAACGCATGTTGTCATATTTATTGGTAGCTTGTAATGATGTCCCTGTATCAACACACAGAACGTGTATCTTACTTGGGTTAAATCCATCAGTCTCTATGTCGAATACATGAGGGTTCATATTTTTTCACCTAAGCAGTGGGCAGATACATCCCTCTTTCTTCCATGTTGTATGCACCACCCTATAGATGTTTCACAAGTTCCACCTCTAGCGGTACACCAGTTATTGTATTTCACTACATTTGGTGCAGGATCTATTCTACCTGCTGAATGATAATATAGGCAACCTTTACAGTGTTTTGGTTTTCTGGTTCTCACCGCCTATCCCCTAATAACACTCATACGGAAATCCTTAATGATATTATCTACCTTACGATAACCAATGTTCAGTATGGAATCAATCTCAGCAATACCATACTGGTATACATAATATAATAACAGTACATCCTTATTTACTCCAGTAGCCTTCTTAAAGATTAGTCTTCGTACACTATGTACGTCCTGAATGTAATCACTAACATCCTCTGGAATCTGTTCACAGCGTACATCACCTACAAATTCTTCTCCATCATCGTTGATGAGGATAGCTGTAGTGTCTATGACCATACCCATGCGACGTTTATCTTTGTTGAAGTCCTTCTCACAGTTGACTAAGATTTTACCAAACCAAGCCTCTAGTGTAAAGAGGGCTGGGTTATAGTTGTGAAAGTACCTAGCAGCACGTTCATATGCGTCATGTACAATGTCCTCCCCATCTTGCCAATTACCATCTTGCCTATAGGTAATTAGTTTAATCATACTCTTGGAGTGTTTCTTGTAGTGTTCTGTTAGTTCTTCACGCATGTTAGTGCTCCGTCTCATTAAACATTGTTGTATTCTCGTCCCAGAATAGGCCAAACCTACCTACTTCCCCATACTCTCGATCATCGAGTAGAACCAAGTAACGCTTGTTTCTTTCATCTTTCGGAAGTTCAGGGTCTTTATTTCCTTCAATGCCGAACATATAATTACAAGAACGACCCATAGCACGGCTACCAGCAAACTGGCTAGTAAGTACATGGCCACCTCTGTCATGAGGAAGCCCACCATCAGGGTTTCTAAGGTGGCAGAATATAAAGATGACGATATCAAGGTCTTTTGCCATTGCTGCAAGTTCTTGAGCAATTTCTTGTAGCTTTGTATTAGCATCTGCTGAGTTCATCCCATTAGTTAAGTTAGTAATAGGGTCTATAAATACAGCCCTAACCCCAAAGGAAGCAGCTACAGTTATGTCAGTCTTAAGTGACTCCCAACCTAAGTGTTGATATAGGTTAAGCATGAACACTTTCTGACCTAGTAATACCTTACCAGCTTCATCGAACTTATTAGGGTCAAACTGTACCTTAGGGTCATGGAACCTAGCGTGTGCTATTTTACCAGCTAGTAACTTAGCTGTCTTAGCATTAGCCTCCTCTGGTTTAGCTAGAAGTATCTTCCAACCATGTTCCATAACTATATGTGCAGCTAGAGCATTAACAACCTCACTCTTACCCATCTTCTGAGCTGCACCAATGTAGATAGTCTCACCCGTTCTAATGCCCCTAGTAGCCTCTGTAACGTGTTTCCAAGGCCAGCTTACCCCATACACTGCTGGTTCCTTAGCCTTCTCCCAAACGTCGTCTAGGGCCACTAGACGAGAGTTCTTAGGGGTTTCTGCTTTCCACTTAGCAGCTTGGTAGGCTTGCTTACCCTTGCCTTCCATAAGACACGCATTAGCGTCCTTAGCAGGTAGTAGTATTGTTGTAGCGTCAGGGAAGAGTTTACACGCTTCCTCTGTAGCCTTACGTCCCGGTTCATCGTCATCAAAGGCAAAGCTAATGTGCTTAAAATGACGCCTAATGTCAGCCATGTGTTTAGCTAGAACCTTACTAGCATTAGACACACCAGAGGGTATGCTTACACACGCTGGTATAGTGTGCTTAAACTCTTCCTTCTCGTAAATCTCAAAAATCCTATCCATAGCAGCAGCATCTAACTCACCCTCTGTTACTATTAGGCGTTGAGCACCAGACTGTTTAGCTTGTTCCCAACCAAATAGGTCAGCGTCCTTAATGTCACCTACAGACCAAAACTTCTTCTCTGTTAGTAGTTTAACCTTGTACCCACAGAGAGTTCCTTTCTTGGTATAGGGGAAGAATAAGAAGGTTGGAGTCTTACCATCTTGCTTAGATACACCCACCCTAATACCAAACTTCTCTAGCGTACTAGCCCTAATCTTCCTATCAGGTAGGTCTTGGTATCCACACTCTTGTATCTCAGCAATCTCATCAGCTATTTCTTCCTTAGTTTTAGAAAGCCTACTACCTTCAGGGATATCCTTAACAGTAGCTCCTACTCCCATAGGGTCAGGTACAACAGTACGACAGGAGAAACAGTAACCATCTAGGGAACCATCCTCCTGTTCAAATACTTGTAACCCATCCCTAGATCCACACGAATGTGGAAGTTTAGTTATACATGTGCCCATTACTTACCCTCTAGTTTTTCATAAACACCAGCCTCCTTCAAGGCCTCTTCAGCTACACCCTTAACAAAACCAGTAGAGAGTGTTCCATACGTCATAGCATTACTGGTATTCGCACAATCAACTAACCAATCTAAAGCTTCTGAGAGAACCCTTATTTTATCATCAGAAGCCCTTAACCTACACTTAAGGCAACTCTTTGAGGGTTGTTTATGGCGTGTACACTCGTAATCTTTCACTATCTAACCTCCGTACGCTTATTACCAGAGTATGATGTACTATCACCTCTAACATAAGCAATACACCTAACAGTACGATACTCTACTCCGGGGTCACTACAATCAGAGGCTATTACCTTCATTTCAGAGAAGTCTAAGTGTCCACAAACGCTATACGCATGTACGCACATAGAGCACATAGTACCTGAGGGCATGTACACAACAGACCTACTCATTGAAAAGGCCCCTCTTCTATATAAGAATATAAATCTGATATTTGTTTCTCAAGTAGCACAATTTGTTCTAGGAAATATTCCTTACATTTAAGCCAGAGTGGATATAGGCATTCTATATCACCAGAGAAACCTAATTGTTTAACAGCTTCATCGAAGCGCTCTCTACTGTTCACAAATCACTCTCCTTAATAAATACACCATCTACTAGCTTACCCTTACGATCTTTAATCTCTTCGTAAGCAATATTTAATACTTCCTCTAGTGTAGTGCCTAATTGTGTACACAAGCCTATTAGGACAACACCTACGTCTCCTAGAGAGTCCTTAGGACACCTTTGTTTAGCTAGGTCAGCAGAGAGTTCTCCTAACTCCTCAAACATTTTTAACATTTGAGCACGAGGGTCTGCTTCGTCAAGTCCACGATCAATGAACCACTTAGTAATATTATTATATACTGTCTCTACCATTTTCTACTCCGTTGATTTTCCTGCGATCTGGCAGGATATTATTTATCACCCGACAGATTATTTTTCATTTTTGATGTCTAAATATAGTTAGGTGCTTAGAGCCAGCCTGCGTTTGGCTGCCCGTATTATCTTTCCGTAGTCCGGCAGCTCTCCAACTTTGTGCGTCTTTGCGCAGTCGGTGCATACGGGGTTATTGGTATTCTGGTGCCAATAGCGAGTGCCATTTCTACAGAAGTGGCAAACCTCAATAACACCAAAGCACACATCATCCGGCTCTTTCACTAATGGTATTGCCATACTTCCTCCTGTTAGCACCTAACAATTCGCTCAAAGCCGCCAGCAAGCTGGCTGGACGCTGCGCCGCGCTGCGGCTTGCGCCCTTTAGCTCAGGTGTTATGCGTCAACTGCACCGCTGCACAAGCTCACGTATCAAATCTTCCACACTTGGTATGTGCGGCGGGTTTTGTGCGTGCTCAGGCTTCGTTTGCACATATATTCCAAAGCTCTCTAAGCATGGTCTGCAAACATGCATAAACTTATTCTGCACAAACTTATTATACGGGTAAACGCCATGCTGTGCGCTTACACCAACCGTCCAGAATTGATCTGGTTTTTCCTGCTCATTACCGCATTTATCGCATGTGTAAATTGTCTTAAAAGCCATCGCTTTACCCTCTCGTTAAATCGTTTACGTATAACTACTCGGTAAAGGCTCGACGCAGCTAGCGCTGCGCGGCCTTACCTAGAATGTTAGCCGTCAACCATGCCTCACCGCTCCTGCCATTCGTTAACCATCGGCTCACATTTCTGGTCAACTCCACGCATGGCCAGAAATTCTTTCACGGCATTGGCTGCTGGCGCTGCATCGTCTGCACTGGAAAGCACCAACTTTTCCGTCCTGGTTGTCAGCCAACCCATGAAGTCATACAAAGCACCTGATACAACGTGGTCTAATTTTTCTTGGCTCATAACATTTTTCCTCTGTGGTTTACGGCTAACAAGGCGCTCAACGAGACGTCCAAAACGCAGCTTCGTTTAAGTGTTTTCATGGTTTTCTTCCTCTTTGCAGGCTTGTTCCTCTTCTAGTTTACTGTCATACATACTCACTCCTTCCATTGCAAATATAAATAATAAGAGAAGTCTCTAATAACTACAATAAGACCTAGTGGGAACAAGACAGCCAACATAAAGATTACAGCCATAGCTGTACCATCTAAGTCTTCCTCTAACATTTCTCCTACATATCTACAATCAACATACAACAGGCAAGCTGTTGCTAACATACAAACTACTAACAGTGGAATGATTTCCATATTAACCTCACAATTAACTTAAAGAAAAATTTCTACAAAAAATGTAGCCCTTTGGCATCTCACTCCTCACCCACATGAAGCAACTTCTCAAACCCCCTCTTATAAATCTCAACTGTTTCCCCTGAAAGACCCGGTGCTGTATTAACCTCTAGTACATAAGCTACCTCCTTTGATTCATTGTAGATAACATCTACAGCACCAAAGTCAAGTCCCATAAGTTCTACAGCCCTAAGAGCTACCTGTACTACATTGTTAGGCACTTCACCTAAGTCATCTCCTCGTGCATATATAAACCCATTATCGTGATTCCTAACCTTCCAATTGACTTTGTCATCAGGAACATCTCGTCTACGAGACTTGCGTTGCACATCTACAATATTACCACAAATAACATGTACACGAAACTCAGCCTTCTTAGGGACATATATACAGTATACCTTAGCTTTGTCAGAAAGACTATCAAAATCACCCTTCTCTACTACGCGTATGCCAGCACCGCCCATACCTGTTAGGGTATGTCGCTCAACAATGTCACACTTCTGAAGCCAAGCCCTAGCAACATCTTCTCTTTCTGTGTATGCAGGGCACAAATCCTCATCTTCTAATACACGATAAGCTGACAATTTATTGCAAGCAATAGCAACACGCTCTGGATGATTAACCACAAAACACTTATTAACCTCGGCAGGAACTTCTGTAGCCCCCCAATTAATAACTGTACGTTCTTGTTTACCCTTGAATGTGCTATTGTCGTGCTTAATACGACGTACACCTAAGGCCTTAGCTAATGCTGAACAAGACTCTGAGCCAGCTTTATATGGGTACATGAATACATCTTTCATATTAAAAGTCCTCTAAAGGTTCTTGTGGGAAATCTATGTCATCTGGGAAGTACAAACCACCAATGTTCTTACATGATAGGGAGTCCCAGTTAATTGCGTGTGCAATGTCGTTGGCGATTCTTGGAGTACCTCGTAAGTTTATTTCTCCTTGCAGAAACAAAGGGGTATTTGGGCCAATCAACTCCCTAGCCACCTTATATGGGTTGTTAAAGAATTCCTCCACTATTTGTACTGGATTAGCATACTCCTTAGACACTTCTCGGATGTTAAGTAGTGTCTCAGTCCAACATAACACCCTACTCAAATCACGAGTACCATGCATAGCCCTAAACTCTAGCGAACCATAGTTAGTTAGAGCTTTTAGGTTAATACTACAATACCTAATCTCATCATCATTAAACATATTAAAACGTTTATTCTGCAAGGCAGCTTTGATGAAGGGTACAATGTAATCAGCGTCTATTGTACGCAAGCAGAATAGGTTACCCTTTCTACTTGGGCCACACCAAGATACTAAAGTTTCCTCCAGTAGTATATAAGCTACAACATAATTGAAAAGCTGCTTTATTGTCAAGCCCTGTACGTTAATATGTACATGAACACCAGCCCTAACTGAGTTATATACCTCAGTACGCTTTATGTTGTATAAATAATCCAACTCATTAAGTGCAGCTCTAGCATTATTTAGAGTCATTGGCCCTTTGAGTACATACTCAGAAGAGTTACCCCTAAGGGAGCCGTCTCGTTCTACCCTCCACATAGTTAGGTTGTCTTGTGTAGGTAGTCTAGCCCCCTCTACTTCTATCTCTATACCTACATCACCTTTAACTAACTTCTTACCGAAAGCCTCAAACACTTTCATACTTGACAATCCTCATAGAACCTACTCTCAAGATATGCGTAATCCTTGTTAAAGGAAATTTCAGCAGTATCTGTCTTGTAAGAACCAACCTTATCCCACTTGTAATATATGTTACGATTGGTGATAGCCCAATGCCTGTGAATAGCTACAGACAACCCACCAAGGCTTTCTGCCTCTTTAGTGGCTTCCCAAAAAGGTTGCTCCTTAGGCCCCACTATAGCAGCCATAATTTCATTAGTGGTCAACCTTCCACCACCTAGAGCACTTACAGCAACCTTGCTACAATTCTCAGGCCTAACTCCCTGTCTCCAATCATTACGCTTAGGGATACGAGAGACAAAGAAAGCTCCTTTATGCGTATTGATAAAACCAAGAGGAGGTGAGGATATGTCAATGTTCTTAAACTCTGTTGTCTTAGTATGTTCATCACTATCGTTCTTAACAAAGACAACTAACATCTTATTCACAACATCTAATATGTGGATAGGTTCCCCATTGTTAAGTCTAACAACAGTACCAACAAGCTTTTGCTTTGCGTAGTCAACTGTGTCATACATATTAAATACCTATTGGTGGGCGTGGTATATTGTAAAAGTCGAGAAATTCAAGAACTTGCATCTTCTCCCAATCAGACAATTCCTTTTTAGAAATATATTTAGCTCTAGACATCTGTTGTGTTACTGTCTTACTAAACAACCCTTCACAAAGCATCTTAAATATATTTGTAGATGCTATAGCAACCCACTCAGCTAATTCTTTATTCATTAGCCATGCGTTACTAAGTACACGGTACTCACACCCATAAGGTTTAGGCCTATATGCACCAGCCTTACCATACAGTATACGACGTTTAACACCGGGATCAAACAAAGCACATGCTGGTGCTAAGATGTTATCTAAAGCACGCACTAAAATCTCACAGTCCTTAATGTGGTTAGGGTCTTCCACATTAGCCCCATTAGTCCACCCAAAGTGTATGTGGCCAGCCCCTGTACGGAAGGTAATGTTCTTACCATTAGGTCTAGGGTTCTGCTTACCAGTCCATGCGTTATAGTCTGGGTTACAACCAAGCTCCTTAGCCTCCTCTGGTTGGGCTTCTAGGTGTTTCTTAGAGAAGTGGGCTACTGGTGTAGCCACAATCTCTAAACCTTCTGGTAGGGCCTCCTCAAGCTGTCCTAGCACAGAGAAAATCTTATCAGCAAACTCCTTAGGTGTTTCAGCAGGGTCAATGTTAAACTCAAGAGCCATACCATCAACTTGTACAGCTCCATCTTTAACCTTAACAGGAGCTTCCTTAGTACCTTCATTCATACCATGTGCAGATAGGAAGAACCTCTTAGCCCCTTTCTTACGAACAAACACTTCTGGGTCAGCACCTAACAATAACTTAGTCATCACACAACTCCTTGCATAAGGGTAATTACATTGTTGTCTTCAGCACACTCAGCACACAGGAAGTCAATAGACCCAAGGTATTCTGAGAATACACAGTCGTTTATTTCAGTCACTGGAGGTACATGGCCACAATAAGAGCAACCAAATACAACCTTAGCTTTAGCTTCCTCAGGGGCGTATACAATGCCGTTGATTATGATGGGCTCCTCTGGTTCCCACCCTTCTGGCATAGGGTTAATAGTTAGGGTTGATATGTTGTGAATCTTCATCTCAAGGTATGTGTCAGTATACGAGTAAGCTGACTCACCTTTGAAGTATGTCTCACCTTCATTCAGCTCTTTTCGTAGGGTTGAGTACAACTTACTTGTACCAGTAGCATAGATGCGTACAACATCCCCCTTATGCTCTCCCTCTACAACTTTTCCAAAGGTGTACGAGTAGTTCCCATTTAGACGGCTCTCCCCGTGTACCTCGAAGATTAGCTCCTTTTTTTCTATGTGACCATCCACCACCCCCCTCTGCTGTTTAGGTGGATAGTAGTGGTGGTTATTATTGTATTTAGGTGTATACACTGGTGGTGCATAAGGCTCTACCTTACGCATGTGTTCAGTAGTCTCTATAACACCTTCAGCGTCTACCTTCCACTGATGTAGTAGATGAGCTGGTACTTCTGTGGCCTTGTTTAATTTAAGGCCGCATTTCATAGCTGCTACCATTAGCATCCACTCTTCAGAAGCCCAAGCTATACCTGTGTTATCTACAAATGTAGCTAAGTACAATGGACGCTCATTATTACGCAAGATGTTAAGGGTTTTAGTGTTCTCGTCAAACCAGACAAGAGCGTAAGCTCCATGAACCTTGCTAATAGTGGTGTCTATGCAGTTCTCAGATAGGTGATAGAACAAGTTGTCACTATCTACGTCAAACTTGTGTGACTTATCAAGCAAACTCTGATTGACTAGCGTACCATTATGTACACCAACAATATGCTTATGTTGGAAAGGATGGGCATTCTTATTGCTGATAGCCCCCTTAGTAGCCCATCGGTTATGTCCAATAAGTACCTTATGTACTCTCTTAAACATCTCCTTAAACTCTTTACACTCAAACAAGTCCCAAGGGGTTCCTACATTCTTAACCCACCTAACCTCATTGTTAGCGAAATGGTTACCAACACTTACCACACCTGTGCTGTGTGGCCCTCTTTGTGTATCTAACATTAGGAGGTGTTGGAAGAACTTCTCTTTGCTAGCGTCTATATGATTAGCTGCAAGACCTACTATTCCACACATATTAACAATCCCTCTTGAGAAAACAAATAAAACTAAAATACCAAAACATCAGCCAAAAATAGTTGATGGGTGTAGTGCAACTAATGTACCGTAATAGAATAGAAAAACTGATGGTAACCCAACTAAGTACAACAAACAAAACCTTTTTCATAAAAGACCCCACTAAAATACCCAACTTTACACTTGCTCATGCCCTTCTAGCTCCTCTTTAGTAGGCCAGCGCCATTGTAGCCAGCCAGCGGGGTAATCCGAACATCCATGTCCAGTCCATATATCTACTGTTGGTATATGTAGAACCGTGCACACTTTATTACCAACTTTTGCAAAAGCATGGAAATATCTAGGCTTCCAAAACTCTGTATCACAATCCCTCACCATAATCTTATCATACTTCTGAGGAAGTCTAACAGGTTTCTTAGGTGGGTCTATCTTAACCTCGTCCCAGAATAGTGCCCTAGTAACATGGGCAACATCACTCTTTCCATCGTATGTGTAATACACCTTATTTGCATGTCCAGAAGATAGGTTAAACTCTACGATTATTGGGTAACCGTCACTGTTTTTATTCCTTTTTATAGTGCCCCAACCATAATGTATATCCCAAACCTTATCACCAACACTAGCGTTCTCAAAAGTTGTCTCATCACAATTACACATGGTAGAACCTCCACAATAGTTCATTGAAGTATGCACGGCAACTAACTAGGTCAAACTCTGGGTGCGGTTGGAAGCACAAACATTTAGTCTTCTCATACCACAATACCTCTATATCATCTTGAAGTTCAGGACGAGAAGTATAACTAATCTCATCAGCAATAAAAGTATTAGCTAGTTCCTCCTCAGAGATTCCTACAATCTGTGCATCAGCACTAGGAATCATCATCTGGTGGTGAGTAGAGGTACACAACCAACTAAACCCTGTCTCTAAGTCCTTAACCATGTGTCGTGAACCAGCGTGGCCATCAACGTGTTGCCACATCTTGCCGCCGTTCATTACATTAAGGAATTGACCACCACGACAGATACCAACCATAGGTATTTGATTTTCTACGCAGGCTTGGAAAATTTTCTGCTCTAAATCGTCTCGTCTGGCATCGCAGAAGCTCCTGACGTTCTTCTCACCATACAGGTGAGGGCTTACGTCACTTCCACCAGTGAAACAAACTAGGTCAGCACTTCCCATATCTCCTATGACAGTAAACCCTAAATCACAGAACATCTTCTCGTATGCCCAATCAGGTGACACTATATATACATACATAGACTTTTTCATTTCAAAATCTCCTGAAGGATTAGGTGTTGTTTAGCAGCTAATGTTTCTAAGAAATACTCCTTGTCGTAGCTATCAACCTGTTCGTCCTCAAGGTCATAACGATAGAAGGGAAAAGGACTAACCCATTTATTATCCTTCTTCTCAGGGTCTAAGTACTTTTTTACTAGCCCTACTAACGTATCTTTCTCGGAGGACTTACCAAAGTAGGCCTGCACACCATTAAAACTAGACTTCTCCCTACAAGTCTTCTCTTTTGGGTTGTGCTTATACTCAAGCATGTTCTTGACGTATTCAGTACCCACTAAATAAGGGATACACTCATGGTGTCCACCAGCACGACGATCAAATGTAATCTTTTTATTCCTCTCGTTAATATAGTGAGCTAGACATATAGCCAACTCTGGTACAATTCCCCTTTCTACCATCCTGACAATCTTCTCAGTAACCTGAGGGTATTCCTTCTGTGTTCTACTGAGGATTAACAAGTGCATAATACGATTGACAGGGAAGTCTGTACTAACAACAAACATCTTGTCTTTCACTATGCGTTCTGGGTCTTTAGTTACAATCATTTCCCCATAGACATTACTCTCTAGGAGAGCTTCCCAAAAAATAATTAAATCTATGTCTTTTAGTGGTGTTGATGTCTTAGAGGAGGAGTAAATGTAATCAGCTCCTTGTCCCTGATAGGAAACACTGTAATGACAAGCTGTATTTGTCGATGGCTCTGCCACACCATTCCCAAATACTCCATGTATGGCATTTCTATAGGCAGGGTTATCCTTAACTTGCTTATTGTATGCACTAAGCATCAATCTATACTCTTCTGTCTCGTAGAACATAGCTGTAGCCTCCTGTAAGGCTCTGTGGGACGTTTTAGGTGGTAGGGGTAGGCTTGGGTATTACCCATTGCTTAACATTGGTTGCAGAGCCATCCCAAGGCTTTCCGTTAAGGTAGAGCTGACCTTTAACTTTTGTAAGAGTAACACCTGTGTTAAAGTAGGACAGTACACCACGGAGTCTTTCCAACGTTGTTGGCGTATTCCAATCAGCAGTGGTTATGTGGATAGTTCCATAAACACTTACTTGGGCTATCCTAGACCCATGAAGCAACAAAAAAGCTCCTTCGTCATACAACTCAACCACAGTGTTACCTTGGCGCATAGGCTTCATAGCACGCATACATTCAACAGCTTTCTGTGTAATCTTACGCATAATGTTTCCAACGCTTATAAAGCGCCCTCCATGTTCCTAAACAACGCATGTTATTTCTCCACTGAAAGTGTAAGCATATTAGCTGCCTGTTTGACAGCGCTTGTCTGACTAGTGTGTACCACACCACGAGCAAGACGCATATAGTCAAACTCTGACCCTTCCCACTTAAGTTTACAAAAGAGTTGACGCCTAGCAGGACAGGGAGAGTAATACACCTGACCTATTCGTAAAGCTTTGGTAACATTCATAATAATTACCCCTAATTACCTGGAACTGCTTGTACCATCCAAAATTTCTTAGTCATATCTTGTTTCTCATATTTCTAACACCTTTACTTACCACCTTTATGTTTATCTTCAACTAGAAGTTCATCTAGTTTATTATTAAGCAATACAAGGGTTTTACCACCAATCTCCTTAGCCTCTGGTGTTTGTAGAGCTTCGTAGGTTGCACTGCCTCCTATAATCATTGCAACACCTTTTTGGTCTGGTATAGTTGTGTTAATAAATAAAATTAAAGAAGTCACAATAGCAATCTTACAGGTGATCTTACCAACCTTTGCACCAATTTCCATTGACCCACCACAAGTTATAGCTGTCACTATAGAGCCTAAAATAAGTGCAGTAACTAACAAGATAGTAGTAAGATCTAACGCAGACTTAACATTGTCAACAATGCTCAAAAAATACAAAGTCCAAAACATATTAACCTCACAAATAAAAACAAGGAAACCCACCTATTAGTGGGGTATAATTTAACGAGAGTGCCAGAAGTATATACTAGATATATATAATAGTAATAATATATACTAGGGTACTTCTAATATACTTAATAGCGTTCAATATCCAATAATTTGCTAAAGATTTTCTTCCAATAGTCATGGCCTTACCCTCAAGCAGCTAATAGGTCTTTGAAGACCTTTTCCTTCAGCTTAGGTGGCA
>ERZ724522.169-NODE-169-length-41778-cov-55.263835_pt1 | contig 41778 bp, 51 predicted proteins | sample MGYA00376055_ERZ724522 | MGnify/ENA primary metagenome ERZ724522 (study PRJEB28724, sample SAMN07190884) | wastewater metagenome | isolation source: effluent of sewage treatment plant in Hong Hong | place: Hong Kong | collected 2016-03-17 ... | reverse complement strand
CGATACCGTAACCTACGATACCGTAACCTACGATACCGTAACCTACGATACCGTAACCTACGATACCGTAGGTTGATCTTGCTGGTCGCTTCTAGACAAAGCATTGTAGCATACTACCTAGCGTCACTAAGTACCGTCACAGCTGCGACGCCGCGCCGTTATAGGTATTCGGCTAGCGAGTGAGTCCAATCAGACTCAACCATAGGTGAAACTAGGTCAAATGCGGGCGAAACGGACACGGGTAGGGGGGTCCAGGGGGCGGCAACAGGCTTTTGACCCCACGGTTTTAAACCGCGAGCGTATATGTATGCACATACCTAGACACATTTTCCTGTAAAGGGAAACCCCACGAGGGTGTGTTGAAACACCTGTAACAGGGTGTCAGGTGTCTCTATGTTTTTATGTAAACGCCACGGGTTTCCCTTGGGCAGGGGAAGGTGAACAGTTTGTAAATGTTTCTGTTTCATCGGGGGAAGCGAGAGACTCTCCACCCCCTTTAAACGTTAACGAGTAGCGAGTCTCGCTGAGTCGTTTCAAGGGGGAATGTGGTATCTAGTTACTTTCGCAGAATGACTAACGACTAAATGTTATGGGTTAACCGTTAAAGGGTTAACGTTCATAGTTAACCCGTATAAGGTTTCCGCCCCCTTCTTCGTCTTCCTGCCCTGTGTTACGGGTGTACGTGTGACGTGGGGGTCTTCTCCCCGTGTCGCGCATAGCGCAACGTGTCTCGCTGATTCGGGTTGAGAGGTTCACGGCGGCGCCTTCACGTCACACGTGCCTTCTAGCCGCTGAGGGAGTGCCGTGCCCCGACCTAAAAACCTGTCTGTTGAGCGCAAGAAGACGCTGATTCTTGAACAGTTGACGGAAGGCGTGTCTGTTTCTGAGGCTGCCCGCAATGTGGGGGTGACCCGCGAGAACGTCTACTACTACAAGTCTACGGACGAGTCGTTCAAGATGCAGGTCGATGAGATCATGCATATGCGTGGCACGGGGGAACGACCGGAGCGTCCGTCTGTTCCCGACTTCCCCGAGTTTTGCGAGAAGTATCTGCACACCCGCCTGTTCTGGCATCAGCTTCAATGGTTTGACGTGCTTGAGGGTCGCACCCCTCGTGACTTGCATCCTTCGGAGACGTTTGAGCAGGGCGACCCGGACATGCTGGTGATCAACACCCCGCCTGGTCACGCGAAGTCGCAGACGATCACAGTCATGTATTCGGTGTGGAGGGTGGTGAAAGACCCGAGCACACGTATTGTGATCGTGTCTAAGTCGCAGCGTCTCGCCATACAGTTCCTTCTCACGATCAAGAACTATTTGACACACCCCAAGTACCGCCAGATGCACCTGGACTTCGCCCCTGTCGGTGGGTTCGACAAGGATTCGGCGTCGTGGAAGCAGGATTTGATCTACGTCAACAGCGATGCCCGTGACGTGCAGGAGAAAGACCCGACTGTGCAGGCTATCGGTATCGGGGGACAGTTGTACGGTGCCCGTGCCGACCTGATTGTTCTTGACGACTGTGTTGACAATCAGAACGCCAAGGATTTCGAAAAGCAGATTCACTGGATTCAGACTGAGGTGAGCAGTCGTCTGCCCGAGGGCGGGAAGATTCTCGTGGTGGGGACACGGTTGCAGGCGCAGGACTTGTATGTGGAGCTGCGCAACCCGGAACGCTACAACTCTGACGAGGATGAGGAATCCCCGTGGACGTATTTCGCCCAACCGGCTGTGTTGGAGTTTCACGACGACGTTGCACGGTGGAAGACGCTGTGGCCGTACTGTGACCGCCCGAGCGGGACGAGTGTTCTGCCTAACGATGAGGGTCTGTTTGAGAAGTGGACGGGCCGCATCCTCAGCAAGAGGCGTCGCCGGATGCCGCCGAGCGCATGGGCGCGGGTCTACATGCAGGAACAGGTCAGTGAGGAAACCGTCTTCCCGCTCGACCTGATCAACGCCGCGATCTCCGGGTACTCGCCTGGTCTGCTGCCCGACACCTCTGCCCTACAGGACGGTGGGCTGGGCCGGAAAGGCGGCATGAACGGGCTGTTCGTCATGGCCGGGTTGGACCCGGCGAGTGTCGGGCACACCGCAGCCGTGTGTGTGGGTCTGGATATCAGGACCGGGGAGCGCTGGGTGTTGGAGGTGCACAACGAGCCGGGCATGAAACCTGAGGCGATGAAAAACCTGATCACCGGCTGGCAGGACAAGTATGAGATACGCGAGTGGAGGATTGAGCGTAACGCCTTCCAGGGCTTCCTGACGCAAGACTCGGCTCTCCGCTCCTATATCGCCTCTCGAGGCGGGACTCTTGTAGAACACACCACGGGCAGAAACAAGCACGACGATCTGCTGGGTGTGATGAGCATGTCGAGTCTGTTTGAGCAGGGTTTGATTCGTCTACCCCGACCTCAGACGGAGGGCGTGAAGGCGCTGGTGCAGCAGCTTTCCTACTGGACACCTGATCTCCCGAAGACAAGCAAGACGGACTGTGTCATGGCGCTGTGGTTTACGCACATCAGATGTGTGGAACTGGTGCAGACGGTGTCACGGTCGCAAGCGTTCAACAACGGGGCGCAGATGTTTATGACGAAGATGGATATGGCGAGCAGGACGATCATCCCCACGACAGAACTTGAGACGGCGGGCGTTTCCCCGTCGCGGTCGATGTGGGGATAGAGGGGCACGAATGAGCACGAAAGACCTGTATTCCCGCTATGTACGTCTACGTAGTCGCTTCCACGAGCGTGACATTCGCATGGAACAGGTGAAGGCGATCCGTGAGGGCCGCATCAACGAGGTTGCCCCCGACCTGTTTCCGACTGCCGGCCCTTTTCAGCAGCCGATTGTGGCGAACATGATCGACGTTGCTGCCCGCGACATGGCCGAGAAGGTCGCCCCGCTGCCGTCGTTCAACTGCGCATCCCCCTCCACCCTGTCTGAGGCGTCCCGCAAGAAGGCGACCCTCAAAACGAAGATCGCGATGGGGTATGTGACCAACTCGAATCTGCAAGTGCAGATGTATGACGGTGCCGACAAATACATCACCTACGGGTTCCTCCCGATCCGTGTCGAACTCGACTACGAAACCAACATGCCGTTCGTGCGGGTGCTCGACCCGATGAACTCCTACCCGGAGATCGACCGTTTCGGACGGGTGCGGGCCTTCTTCCAGCGTGCCCTGGTGCACGTCGATGAGTTTCTGACCTTGTACCCGGAGCAGCGTGCGTTCGTTGAGGCGAACTACACGGGCGGTTCCCCGTACCTCGAGGTTATCTTCTTCCACGACGACAAGCAGGATGCGGTGCTGCTGGGGGGTGCCACCCCGATCACGGTGGACAGTTCCCCCAACCTTGCCGGGAAGTGCCTGGTGCGGGTGGCGAAGCGTCCCGGTGTGACTGAGGTGCCTCGCGGGCAGTTCGATGACGTGATGTTTGTGCAACTGGCGAAGGCACGGTTCGCGCTGCTCGCCTTGCAGGCCGCACACGAGAGTGTCAACTCCCCGCTGATCGTGCCGAGCGATGTGCCGGAAATCCCGATAGGGCCGGGTGCCACGATCCGCACCAACAACCCGCAAGGGGTGGGCAGGGTGCCGCTGTCCCTGCCGTCTGAGGCGTTCAGTGAGCAGGCACAACTGGACCGCGAGTTGACACTCGGCAGCCGCTTCCCAGAGGCGCGCACCGGGAGCATGGACGCCAGCATCATCACCGGCAAGGGTGTGACCGCCCTGATGGACGGCTACGACTCCCAGATTCGCTCGCATCAGGCGGTGTTCGCGGCCACGTTGCAGGAGGTTGTGTCCCTCGCCTTTGAGGTGGACGAGCGGGTGTTCGGGAATGTGACGAAGCGTCTGCGGGGCAGCGCCAACGGCACCCCGTACGAGATCACCTACACCCCGAAGCCGGCGATCAACGGGGACTACACGGTCGATGTGGCGTACGGACTCATGGCCGGACTGGACCCGAACCGCTGGCTGGTGTTCAGCTTGCAGGCACGGGCCGAAAAGCTGTTCTCACGTGACCTGATGCGCCGTGAGATGCCGCTGGATATTGACGCGGAGGAAGAAGCGCGCAAAGTCGATCTTGAGGATTTGGAGGAATCTGCGAAGGCGGCGATCCAGGGGTACGCCTCAGCGATCCCGCAACTGGCGGCGGCGGGGCAAGACCCTTCCGGTGCGGTTGAGGCGCTAGGCAAGGTGATCGAGCTTAGGCGCAAGGGTAAAAGCATCAGCGAGGCGGTGTCTGCTGTCTTCCAGCCTCCCCCGCCACCTGAGGCGGCACCCGCCACGCCTGAGGAACTGATGGATCAGGCGATGGGGACACCTGACGGTGCACCGCAGCCTGGTCAAGAGATGCTCCCCCCCGAATCGCAGAACGTGGTGGGTCAGGCACCATCGGGCCGGCCTGATCTGGCGACGATGCTGGCGGGGTTGGACGCTAAAGGGCAGCCGACCCTCAGCGGCGGCGTGATGCGTTCCCGCGTGATCTGATTCCCGGTCTATAGGGGTTTCAGGAGGTGCCCCCGTGGACCGAGCCACCCACTACACGACCGCTGACGGGACTACCGTTCCCACGCCGCGCAGGATTCATGTGAGCGATGCGTTCACGGTCGCGTCCTACTTCGGGATGCGCGTCTTCGATGCGATCACCGACACCGCGAACCTCGGGTACGCCATGTTCCTGTCGAATCGGGATGCGTTGGACGAGGCGACCGCGTTTCTGCGGGACGGGTTGCAGGAGATCGAGGTGCTTGTGTCAAGCAAGTTCCTGACCTCACCCGACGAGTACGGCGCGGCGATACAGCAGGGCATTGAGGACGGGTACGAGGCGTTCGAAGGCGAGGATGATGAGTGATGCGCGGGGAGGGTATCGCAGGCCGCGTCACCCCGCCCCTGTCAGCGGTCCCGGCAAGCACAGTAAACGTACTGACGGTGGGCCGGGGACGACACTCAAGCAGGCTGCCCGCTACATGCAGGGCAACGAGTACGGGGAAAGCAAGGAGCTGAACGATCTTGCATCATCGGCGGATTTGGCGGCGGCACCGGGAACACAAGACGCTCCCACTCCGCACGTTGCCCCCGGAAACCCTCAACTCCACGACCCCACATCACGACCCGATGAACGAGTCACCGCAGGGGTAGGGCAGTTCGTCCCCCCGCCGCAGATACCACCGAACGAGTTGGGGGATGCGGTGCGTGCCGCCTATGTGGCGCGCCCGTCTGTGGCGACCCGGAAACTTCTAGAACAGATCGAGGCTCTTGATCTATGACCGTTCCCCCTGTCGAGCGCAACTACCGCCCGGATATTCGTGCCGAGCGTGCCCGCCAGTCTGCCTACCACGACACGGCGAAGAACGCCGAGATGTACCTCACCATGCGCTATGGCGGGGACTGGTGGGACAAGCTGACGCAGGAGACGGCGACGGCTGCCGGGGGTACGGCGGTGACGACTCCTGCCGTCCCACAGTTGACGGCGCGGCAGCGGGAGATGTTGCAGGAGGAAGCGCAGGCACGGTTCGCGAAGATCGAAGGCGATCAGACCGCGCTCGATGACGCCTACGACGTGTTCAAAGGCACGGTGCGCACTGGGTTGTCGGCGCTGGACGCCGAGGTTGGGCTGGTGATCAACCCGATCACGAAGCTCGCCGCCAACGTCTACAAGTTCGTCAACAACCCGTCGCAGCACACCTACGGCGATGTGACCGGGATGCTGCTGCCTGACCGCTGGGTGCAGGAGAGTTTCAAGTCGGCGTCAAACACAACGCTGTGGACGCAGATCAACGCCGCCCTAGACGGAGGGTTCAACGCCGGGTTCGGGGCCGATGCCACCGGTAGCGGGTTCACCGTGTCCTACGAGTCCCCTATCGGTAGGGAGAAGGCGCAGCGCGCCTACGACTACGCCTCGCTGCCTAACGGGGATGCGGCATCGCTGGGCCGTCTGGCCGCATCGGCGGTCGGGTTCGGTAAGGGCACGTCCCCGTACAGCATTCTGTCCGGTGCGGTTGACGGTCTGGCGCTGCTCACGTTGGACCCGTTGAACCTTGTCACGGGTGGCGGTGGTGCTGCGATCAAAGGTGTCAAGATCGCAGAAGCGTTGAAGGCTGCCGGGATCGCGGAGCATGAACTGCCGCTGGTGATGGAGGCGATTCGTGTCGCCGGGAAGAACCTTGACGATGTGGACAGCGCCGCACTGATTGACGAGGTGCTGCGTGCCAAGGCCCGTTCCCGTGTCATTCAGGAACACCCTGACCTTGCCGGGTTGCGCGGCAAGTGGACTGACAAGGAAATGCATAACGCGGCGAGGGCTGCGGCGCGGGACAGCAACTTCGCGGTGGACAGCCGTGGACTGCTAGACGACTACCGCAGGTTGCAGGGCACGGTGGACCGTGTCGTGAAGAACAGCAACGCTGCCACCGATGAGGCGGTGCACGCCGAACTGCGTGCCCTACCAGGCCGGAAGCGTCTCGACGTGGACCCGGAGGAAGCGCAGCTGGCCGCGCGGAACGCCTACGATGCAGCCGCCCTCGAAGACGACGCGGTAAACGCCTACTTTGACGCCACACAACAGGTGGTGGACGCCTACCGTGCTGCCGGGGTGGATTTGAGCAGCGTCAACTTCGAGGACTTCCTGACCGCCGTTAAGGCGTACAACGGGTTGAGCGACAAGGGTGCCAACATCGCGCAGGCGATGCACAACATGGTGGGTGGGGATTTCGACAATCTCGCCACCCTGATCAGCCGGATGGACAACCCCGCCGACCTGTACGACATGTTCCCGCTGTGGGGCACGGACACGCTGCGGGATTTGAGCAAGATCAGCGACCCGCACCAGGCGCTTGTGGTGATGTTCAACGGGGTGTTGAAAGGTGACATCACCCGCGCCGGCAACCGGGTCGCCCGGTGGAGTGTGCAGCACGGTCAGAGCGGTGCGGCAGGTGCCTCGTTCGCGCGGCGGGTGACCCGGCTGTCCCGTGACGGGGTGCCGAACTCGCACATGGCGAACCTTGAGGACGCCGACTCGATGGTGAAGTTGACGAGCGACTTCATCACCGAAGGCGCTTCTATGGCGTACCGCAAGTCGAAGAACCTTCTCGGCTGGGAGTCGTTCAGGCGCGAGTGGTTGGGTCAGATGATCAACGCTACCGATGCGGTGTCCCGCAAGCGGGTGTGGATCGAGATGCAGAACGAGTTTCTGCACCACATTCCAGGCTGGGATGCACTTCCGAAGGACGTGCAGAACAAGTGGAAGGGCGAGATGCGGTGGTTCTTCGACCGCAACGGGTCGCAGGAAGCCCGTGTCGCTGACATTCGCGCCCGCATGGAAACCGGGATCAACAGTCAGATCATGGGTCTGGCCGATGACCCGTCCACGTTCAACGAGGATTTCGTCGGGCTGATTCACGCTGCCGCCGACCTGTCGGAGAACGTGTCGATGATGGACACGACTGCCCTGCGCAAACTGTTCAATCTGGTGCAGGAGTCCGGGGAGCTGTCCAGCAAGGGCAAAGCGGTGGACGTTGCCACGATGGTGAACGACTACTTCGACCTGTACCTGCGTCCCCTGTATCTGGCGTTCCGCCCCGCCTACGCACTGTTGCAGATCGGGGACAGCGGTGGCCGTTCCCTTGCGATGGGGTTCACCAACGTCTTCTCGTCCCCGTTGCAGTCAATGGCTATCGCCGCGCACCTGACGTACAGCGGGGATTCGCGCATCATCAAAGTCCTCAACAAGATCATCAAGACTGCCCCGACAAACCCTGACGGCACCCACATGTTCGGTGAGGCTCAAGTGTCGGCGTTGCAGGGTGTGCTCGACGCCGTCAACGATTCGGTGATCGGGCAATACCTGATGCGGCATCAGTTCCGCGACTTCGCCACCGGAAGCAACATCGGGGATCAACACCTCATCGACTTGGGGTGGGAATGGTTGCGTCCCGGCGACGACAACTTCCAGGCCGGGTGGGCGCAAACGCTGCTGTTCCACATGACCCCGAGCAAGTGGGGCGACGACATGTTTCAGGACGTGTTCGACGTGATGCTCGACGGGGACGTGCCTGCCCGTATCCGCGACTGGGGGAATGCGAACGGGCTGAACCTCAGCAAGCAAGACCTCGTCACCGAGTTCTACTTCTCGGGTCCGGGCAAAGAATCCTTCCACCGTCTGATCGCATCGGCGCAGACGAAGAAGCAGCACATTCCGCTGCTGCGTCAGGTTGCCACCGACCGCAGCAAACTGCACTCGTTCCTGTGGGACGGCAGCGAGGCGGCAAGTGTGTTCAACCGGGTGCACGACTTGACCGGGCAGTTCGACCCGCGTGTGATGCGCACGATCCGTGAGGTGGCGCAGGCGAAAGCGGAGTGGGCGAACTACCTGCACACGATCTCCCCTCGCAAAGCGGAGAAGGCGTTTAAAGGTAAGGGTGCCGACTTCATCCGCCCGATCACGCTGCCTGACGGCAAGGTGATCAACGTCAACGTGGCGAAGACAGGGTCGCTCGAGAACGTTCTGCGCAGCGTCGTCAACCGTCTCCCCGAGGATCAGCAACCGCTTCGGGTGCGTCACCGCGCCCACGCCAGCGACCCGAACACCGCCCCGGTCAAAGAGTGGTATCAGCAAATGCTGTCGTCGTTCTTCACCCATGCCGGGGACGTGGAGAAGCGTCTCGGTCAGGCACCGATGCTGCGTGACGAGGTGCTGCTCGAATCCGCGAAGCGTGTCGGGCTGCTCAACACGGCTGACGCGCAGATCATGCACGACCGGATCATGGCGCAGCTCCCCAAGTTCAAGCGCACCAGCAAGCAGCGTGAGATTGTGTCGCTGCTCAAGGCGGGCATGAACAGCACCGGGGAGCGTGGCGCGTACACGCTGAAAGAGTTGACAGACGCCGCGCAGAACAGCGCGTTCCGCAAACTGTCCGACTCCATGTACGGTGTGCGCGGCCGTAACGCCGGGGCGCAACGGTTTGCTATAATGCTCCCGTTCATTCAGTCGTGGGTGAACGCGACACGTGTGTACCTCAAGCAGGCTGCCCTCAACCCGAAGCGTGCCGCGAATGCGCTGCGTGCGTTGCGGGTCGCGGAGACGAGCGAATCCGGTTCGCTGTACGACGTGATGCCCGGTGTGAACCGTGACGACGACCCGAGCAAACCGCTGTTCTGGACTGACGATCTGGGCAACCGGATGGTGAGCATCCCGTTCCTGGGGTACGCGGTGCACGCGGTGGACTCTGCACTGGCTGGGGTGTTGGGGAGTGAGTCGAACCCGAACTTCCAGCCGTACGTGAACCTGCGGGTGGACCGCTGGAACCCGTTGAACTTCGGGGAGCCGCTGCCCGGTGTCGGGCCGGGTGTCACGCTTCCGGCGTCGGTGATCGACAACCATGTCACCCCGATCCCTGAGGAACTGCGCAAGTGGTGGTTCGCGATGGAGACGGGTGATGTGACGCAGGACAAGAACGTCCTTGAGGCGAACATGCCGTGGTTCGTGAAGGAGGTGATTCCTTCTGAGGAAGACATTGCCGCGCAGAAAGGCAATGCGATTGCTGCGCTCATCGCCAATCACCCGGAGCGTTACCTGAACGAGGACGGCTACGTCACCGACGACAAGCTGCCGTCACTTGTGCGGGATTCGGAGGAACTTGCCCTTGCCATGTTCCGTGGCAATCTGTGGCGGGCTGCGGTGATGCGTGGCGGCACGAGCATCCCGAAGACGGTGACAAACACGAAGGGTGAGGCGGTCCCACTGGCTACCCTTTCCGCGGCTTTCGATGCTGAGGTGGAACGCACCGGGAGTGTCGGTGCCGGGTACGCCTTCCTGGTGGATCAGTACGGGCCGCAAGGTTTGAGCTATCTAATCGGAAGCCGGGAGTCCACACCCATCGCCAACGACGAAGGCTATGCGTTCGCCCGTGACAACAAGGACTTGTTCGACAAGACCTATGACGTGCTCGGGTATTTCTTCCCGTCGTCGGACATGAGCGGCGATCCGGTGATGCGTTTGCGCAGCAAGCAGTATCAGCGCCTACTCACCGAGTCTGGTGAGAACCGTCAGGTGTCGGTGAAGGAGTACGCATCGGCGTTCAACCAGAAGATCAAGGCGGTGCGTGATCTTCGCCTCGAGGACAAGTTTGTCAAAGGCGAGTTGACGAAGGAACAGTACGAGGCTGAGAAGGCGGCGAACGGGCAGGACTTCCAGATCGCAACCAGTGAAGGTTTCGACACCTCACACCGCGAGGACATTCACCGCCAGTTGCGCGAGGCGTTGAACAACCCGACGCTGGCCGGCACCCCGACCGGGCAGGCGTTGAGCGCCTACCTGACGCAGTACGACCTTGTGAAAGGGCAGGCTGAGGGCGGCTCGCTGACCGGTGACGGGGATGCGGCACTCCGCGCCTATCTCCGTGGTCAGGGGGAGAAGTTGACGCAGGCGTACCCGGAGTTCATTCCGCTGTGGCGGGGGCAGTTGATGTGGGAGGTTGACAAGTGAGCGAGATCGACCCGAACGACTTGAACCAGGACGGCACGGTTACGCAGGACGAGATCGACGCGATCAGTTCCGGCGACAAACCGCAGTCGTTTCTAGGTCAGCTTGCGAGCATCGCCCCGTTCCTCGGTGTCGGTCCTTTGCAGGGTCTAGCCCTCCCGATGCTGGCGAGCAAGTCGATGGACAGCCGGGACTGGGAGCAGAGGAAGCAGGCGTTGCAGGATCAGTACCCGCAGGCGCAGCAGGCCACCACGGTGGCTCAGCAGGTTGTCGATCAGGTGTCGTCTAATGCAGCGCCCGCCGCGACACCCGACAAGAGCGGGTATCTGGGTGTGGACTCGATGCTCGAGGCGAACGCTGCCGGAACTGAGACGTTGCCTGACGGCACGGTGCGCTACTTCGTCAACACGAAAGACGGTGCGCGCGAGGTTCGCTACAAGGACGCCGACCCGTATGCGGAGTTGAGCAGCCTCGGTCCGAAGGAACTTCTGCAATGGAGAAAGACGATGTGGCTGGGCGGGCTGTACGAGCCTGACTCGTTTGTCGGGCCGCTGAACCTTGAGGACGTGAAAGTCATGCAGCAGGCGATGACCGAGGCGAACCTTTCCGGTGTGACGTGGCAGGACGCTATCGCCTCACGGGTGGAGATGGGTGCGAGGTACGGTCGCCCGATCACCGAGGCTGAGATCGCACAACTTGACGACGATGTTCCCGCCATGATTCAGGAGTATGCGCAGAAGAACGGGGTGACGGTCAGCAACGACTTCATCGCCCGCCAGCAGCGCCGTGTGCTCAACGGGAAAGACACCCCGGACGGTGTGCTGGCAAGGCTGCGTGACACCTACGTGAAACCGATGTACCCGCAGTTCGCGAACGAGCTGGACAACGGGTTGACTCTTGAAGACATTGCCTCGCCGTATCTGGATACGGCATCGAAGATGCTTGAGATTCCCCCGCAGCAGATCAGCCTGAACGACCCTCTGATTAAGAAGGCGTTGCAGGCACGCGACGACCAGGGCACCCCGGTGCGTAAACCGCTGTGGGCGTTTGAGGACGAGTTGACGAAAGACCCGCGCTGGAAGTACACGGACAACGCCTATGCGGCGATGGACGGCGCGGTGAGCGGGATGCTGTCTGAGATGGGGCTGTGATGACCGAGTCTTTGAACGACCGCGCTAACGCCGCTGCGGGTAGGGCTGCCGCGACGAAAGGGTCGCAGCGCGCCTGGAAGGAACTTGCTGATCGGCAGTATTGGAGGGACTACGGCAACACGCTGAACGACCGTGCCACCCGTGACTCGTGGCGAATGTACGGGTCGAACGGTGCGGGCGGCATGAACACGCACATCGCAGACCCCGCCCCGTCAGCGTCGAACAAGTCTGCTGCCGTGTCACCTGTCAGCAGCACCTCGAGCAGCGCACAGTGGGACACCAGCGGCAGGCGGGCAGCCTACGGGCAGTACGCCGAACTGCTCACCAAGTACGGGTTCAACCGCAGCGATGTGCTGTCGTGGCTGAAAGGGCTGGACTATTCGACGCTGCAATCCCCTGCCCTGGTGACGCAGGCGTTCCGCGAAACGTCGATGTGGAGTGATCGTTTCGGTGGTGTGACTAAGGCCCGTGAAAAGAACGGGATGAGTTACATCAACGAAGGGCAGATCATTCAACTCGAGGACACCTACCGTCAGATTTTCACGGCTGCCGGAATCCCTCAGCAGTATTGGGAGATGGGTGATCTGCACAACCTGATCGCGAATGACGTGTCCCCGCAGGAGGTGCAGGACCGCGTGAAACTCGCGGAGGATGCGATCAACAACGCTGACCCGCAGTATGTGCGCTCGTTCCGCGACTTCTACGGGATCAAGAAGAAGGATTTGATCGGGTACATGCTGAACCGTGAGAAGGGTGTGCAACTGCTACAGGAGCAGGTTGCCGCCGCCGAGATCGGGGCTGAGGCTCGCGGCTCTGGCATGGATCATGTGGGACGCAAGTTCGCGGAGAACCTTGTCGATAAGGGCGTCTCCCGGCAGGAGGCACGGCAGGCGTTCGGCAGCGTTGCCGACACGGAGAAGGACTGGAGGAAGCTTGCCAAGTTGAGTGGCGAGAAGATCAGCGAGAAGTCGCTGGTGAAAGACGAGCTCGGCCTAGACAAGAAGGGCCGCATCACCCGGAAGAAGAAGCGTCTCGCCTCTGAGGAACGGGCACGGTTCGGGAACAGCGGGGGTGGCACCGGGGCGATGGGCACCAGCACCTCAGGTGCGTACTAATCCCCTTCACAAAGTATGTAGTTTCACGCTACAGATTTCGCTGAAACTACAGATTCCCGCCCTATAGCGATGTTGACCTACCAGGATCGACCGGCCCCTGGTGGCGTAGCAGCCCGGTGTTCAGGAGCCTCGAACACACTCCCCTGTGTGCACGAGTGGCCTATCGAATGAGGGAGTAACAAGTGGATCAGGACGACTACGACGAGTCGAACGAGTCGAGCACCGAGAACAGCTCTGGTAAGGGGCTGCGGGCACAACTCGAGAAGGCTCTGGAAGACAAGAAGGCTCTCGAGTCTCAACTGTCTGAATCCAAGAGCAAGATTCGTCAGAGTGAAGTCTCTAGCGTTCTGGCCGCTAAGGGTGTCAACTCCAAGATTGCCAAGTTCATCCCCGCTGATGTGGAGGGTGAGGAAGCAATCGCGAAGTGGTTGGACGAGAACGCCGACGTGTTCGGAGTATCGTCTCAGCCGCAGGAGCAGACCCCGGCATCCGAGCAGTCTTCTGTACCCCAAGAGGTGAAGGAGTCTGCGCAGAGGATGCAGTCGCTCGGGAACAGCACCGAGTCCCCAAGCAAGTTGACGGACATTCAGGAGCGGATGCGCAACGCGCAGACGGCTGAAGAACTGCAAGAGCTTTGGGCCGAGGCGCAGAAGTTCCTTCTCTAACCCTCTAACCTAGAAAGGCGCATACCGTGGCTGCTCCCAACACCACGACCAGCGACCTGACGAACCTCGTCACTACTGCGTATGACCGCAAGGTCAAGATGCAGCTTCGCAGCAAGGCGCAGTTCCGCACCCTTGTTGACACGAAGCCTGTCGCGCAGACGCACCCCGGTTCGTCTATCGTGTTCAACCTCCACTCTGACCTGGCAGCGGCCACGACCCCGCTGAACGAGGTCACCGACCCCACTGGTGTCACGGCGAACAACACTTCGCAGGTGACCGTGACTCTGGCCGAGTACGGTAACTACACCGTGGTCACCAAGAAGCTGCAAGCGTTCGCGCTTGACGCTTCACTCGACAGCAACCTGGCGAACATCATCGCTCAAAACCAGCTCGACTCTGTCGATGCGCTGGTTGAGGCTGTCATGGCCGGGTCCACCAACGTCATCACTGAGGAAGCCGGTTCGCTGGTTGCTCCTGGTGCGGTGGGTCAGAACGTCAACGACATTACCGCTGGCGACCTTCTCAAGTCGAAGCACATTCGGTATGCGGTGGCGAAGAAGCGTGCCAACAGCGTCGTCCCGGTGAAGGGCGAACTGTTCGGCTGCTACATTCACCCGGACGTTGCGCACGACCTGCGTGCCGAGTCGGGTTCGACCGGCTGGCGGATTCCGCACGAGTACCAGAGCAACGACGCCATTTGGGCGGCTGAGGTCGGTACTTACGAGGGTGCCTTCTTCGTGGAGAACCCGCGTTGTGGCACCGCCACCAACACCGGAACGGTGAAGGTCTACCGGACCTACCTGTTCGGTCAGGAGGCTATCGCTGAGGCTGTGAGCGACGAGTTCCACGTCGTCATGGACGGTGTGATTGCCGACCCGCTGAACCGTAAGACCAGCATGGGCTGGTACGGGATTGCCGGGTGGAGCCTGTTCCGTCCGAAGTCGCTGACGGTTGTGAAGACCGCTTCCAGCATCGCGCAGTAACTCAACAACAACGGTGAGGGGCCGGGGCCGCAACATGGCCTCGGCCCTTCTCGTCTTGAAAGGAACACAATGACCACTTCTGTCAGTAAAGAGTTCGCGCAGGATTCGCTGGACACGTTGTTCGGGACGGTCTACACGGGCGACCTGACTATCGCCTTGTTGAAGTCTGCGGCCACGTCCACCGATGGGACGCTCAGCATCACGGGTGCCGAGTTGACGGCGGCGAGCGACGGGTATGCCTCTGTCGCGTATGCGATTGCCGACCTGAACCCTGCCACCGGGAACAACCCTGCCTACCGTGACAACTCAACCGAGATTCTGTTCGACTACAACACGGGTGTGGGCAACTGGGAGACGATCACGGGTGTGGCGATCCTGTCGGGCAGCACGGTGCTACAGGTTGTCTCGGCTGATTCCCCGGTGACGATTGCTCCCGGTCGCCGGGTGCGTATCGCTGCGGGTGCGTTGCAGTTGCGCACAGATAGCGTCTAGATGACTGCCGACCCGATTGCGGCTGCCCCCGTCACCGCCTTTGACACGCGGGTCGATCTGGGTGGTTCGGACACGTTCACCCGTTGGGACGTGACGGTTGATTCTGCCGGCACGGTTGACTCTGTTGCCGAGCAGACCCGCATGGCTGTGGTGTCACTGCCCAACGGGTACATTGTGGGGCGGTTGGAGGAACGCTACCCGGACGATGCGCCTGGCGTGTTCACGTTCTACTACGCCACCGACGACACGCTGCGGGACACCTATACCCCGTCGTTTGATGACAGTTCCGCTGACCACGGCATGCCGGACTTCCACTATAACGAGTCCACGAAACCCCTGTCAGGATGGTGGGTTACTGATGCCCGGATCGGAAGCGAGATCGTCTACACGTTCGCGCACAAGGGTCGCGGGTATTTCGTGACCGCGACACCTGACGAGTCGTTTGTCACGGTGCTCACCTACGACCCTGAGTGGGGTGAACTTGGCGCGTTCAAGTTGACGCTGGGTGCGGGTTTGACGGCTACCGGGTGTCAGTGGTTTTTCGATGAGACGCGCAACGATGAAGGTCGCATCAGGCCGCAGCTTCACTACATTCAAGCGTCTGTCACCGACAGTTTCGGGGTGGGCAAGGTTGCCCTGCCTGATGTTTCGGAAGGCGTGTCTTACCCGACTGAGGTGACGGGGACGAGCGTAACGAGGACGTTCACGTACAAAACGCTGCTACGCGGCGAGACAGGCTATTCGGAGGACACCTCTGAGCGTGATCACCTGTCGCTGGGCGGGTTCTGGTTCGCGAGTCCGTGGGGCGGATGGGAGCACCGCACTCGTCGGGTGTGGAAGAAGACAGGGCAGTCAAGCAAGGTTCAAACCCAACTCACTTGGGTTGATTTCAGTGACCTGTCGCTGTCCACGGATTGGTTGATATACGCCGGGTTTCTCCCGCTGTATTTTCATCAGACCCCGTTCGCTACGGAATACACGGGTCCGACCTTTTCGACTCTTGATGACACCACGTACCGTCGCGTTGGGACGAACCTCTACATGTCGTACGGGGAGACAGGCTGGGAGTTCTGGCAGTTCCACGACGACTCGCATCGCGGCTCACAAATCTTGGGCTCCCCGACCGACCCGGAAACGGTTTACGTGGACGGGCACTGGTACACGTACTACCCGAGCCTGTTGGAGAACTACGACCCGAACAGCCCGCTGCACCTTGTTGAGACGATCCCCTACCCGTTCACCCCGAGCAATCGCAGCGATGCTGTCCTGCCTGCAATCAACGACTATCAGTACGACGCGCAAGGGTCACTGATTGTCGGACCGGTGGCGGCTGACGACTCCGACAATGTGCACCTGTTCACGCTGCGGATGCGTCATCGGTGGGCGTTGGAGAATGTACCTCCGCTTGACGTGTACTTCTGGTCTTTCAACACGGACAACGGATTCATCTACGACCACGGGCTGACCCGTAGGGACGTGGTCGAATGCAACGCCTACGCTTTCCGGCTGGATTCTGACACTGATCACGAGATTCGACTCAACGCTTCCAGCGGGGTTGTCCCCGGAGACATGGCGTTGAGTGTCACCCGTCCCCCCGGTTGGAGGATGGGCGCAGCGGATGCCCCGTTCGGGTTTGCTGCTGTCACCTCCTACATCACTCACAGTCCCCACGCGGGGGATGACGCGGAGGTCGCCTACGACCAGACGGCGGTGTTGTGGGCGGCACTCGGCAAGTCGGGTGACGGGCATTTTGACGATGTGACGGCACGCGGCGGGCTGCATTTCACGGCGAGTGTCGAACTTGGCAGCGAGGGTGGCGCTGTCGATGTGAACTTGACTGTGGGTTCGACGCTGCACTTCTCCGCGTCTGCCGAGCCTACGTTGCTTGTGCCCGAGGTGGACGTGACACTCCATCCGACCCCGCTGCATTTCACGACGCTTCTCCCGGTAGCACCTGAGGCTGTCGATGACATGTCGTTCCGTGGCGGGTTGTCGTTCCGGTCGAAGGTGCGTCTGTTGACGGACACTGACCTGTCGATTGAATCCGATCTGACGTTTGACGCTGCTGTGAGTCTGTCGGTGTCGTGGGTGCTCGAGCCGCTAGAGCTGGGGTATGCCCCTCCGCTGCGGTTCACCGTGGGTCTAACCCTGTCGGAGAAGGGTGTGAGCACGGGCACCCCGCCTGATCCGACGACTGGTGCACCCCCTGCCCCTGTCACCCCTGGCCCGACCGAGCCTGGTGATGGGGTGTCGATTCTCCTGCCACCGGGTACATCGCTGCCGGTCGAGTTGACGTATGTGGTGGACGGCGAGGTTGTGCTGATCGTGCACGACGGGGAAGTGGTGGAGACGGTGTTCGTGCCCGGTGGGGATTTGAGCGGTCTTGTGTTGCACGTGTATGTGGGCGGGGTGAATGTGACGGCGACGGTGACGGTCGTGTATGCGACACCCGCATACGCACTCGACACGTCGTTTGCGACGGTGGACAAGTTCTTGTGGGACGTGTCGCAGCATTTCATCGGGGACGTGGAGATCGGGGTCAACCTGTTCATCGACGGCGAGGATGCGGTGTCGTGCGTGTGGGATTACGCATCGAGCGATCTGACAGACAAGCGTGTCGTGTATCTGTTCGGGTACGAGTCGCCTCGGTTGTCGTTTGCTGATGCGGCGCTGATCGCGCAGGCAGGATTCGGGCGGTATCTCCGCGCTTCCTGATCCGCACCTATACGCCATGCATGAGTTGCGCTTCGTCATGCCCCACGCAGGATCACGCCACCTACGGCGAATGTCTGCGCAGCAAGAATCTGAAAGTCGGCTGGGCTGCCTCGCACAAAGGTCTTGACCGTTCGACAGATAAGGCGTGGGAGAAGAATCTCGAGGATTACCGTTCCGCACGCAAGCAGGGCATTCAGCCGAGCAGCACGCAGCCGGGAGCGGTTCGTGCCGCTGTTGAGGCGAGCAACGCGACCGGGACGGCGTTTCAGGCATGAAGGCGTTTGGGTGGGCTAAGGATGCCAGCAAGCTGACGGTGGTGAAGAATGTCGTCCCGTCGTGGGTGACTACTGCTGACTACCTGTATGTGTCGATGCATTACGGGAGTGTCCCGCAGACCATGGATGATCAGACGACAGCGGAGATGACCTACTCGGGGTATGCCCGTCAACCGATTCAGCGTGTCGCATCCAAGTGGACTCTGATCGAACCGGGAAGCACCCCTCCCTACTACCGCTACACGGATGCGATCACGTTCCCCGCGCCTGTTGGAAGTATCCCTTCCGGTCAGGAGGTGTGCACACACCTGGCGATAGGACTCAACGAGACGGGGGCAGGGACCCGGCTGCTGGTGTCGGAGTTGTACTTCCCGTCCGGGGTGACGCTTGTGGTGGGTAGCACGATCACGGTGCCGGCCAACTTCCTGCGAGTGATGGAAGACTAAATGCCTTCCACCCCGGCGACGTGGTTTCTCGACCACAACGTAGTTGAGTGGAGAATACCGCCTCCCGACGATCCGCCCGATCCTCCGGACCCTCCTGTAACCGGGTCGGTGGACGACACGTTCGGGTTCAAGTGGGTGATTCACCCGAAACGTCGGAGCAACGCGATCAGTGATCGGCGGTTGAAACGCCGCCCGTTCACACGTGTCAGCGACAACGACGACTTTCGTGCATGGCGTCGTGTCGTCACCTACGTCGGCAGGAAGGTGCGTGACCTGTTCACGGGCAGGACGTACGGGGAGTGGAAGGCGACAGGCAAGACCTACGGGGAGTTGAAGGCAACCGGGAAGACGTACGGGGAGCTTAAGAGTGGGTAGCACAACGGCATGGGGTTTGCGATACCCTGAGGACGCTGACGATAACGACGTTCATCTGCACTTGATGCAGCTTGCGGAGGACGTGGACGCCGCCCTCACCGACGTTGACGGCGTTGTTGGCCCGGCAGGCCCGATGGGACCGGAAGGCCCACCCGGTCCTACAGGTGCCACGGGTGCGACCGGGGCGACAGGCCCGAAAGGTGATACGGGTGACACTGGCCCGATGGGGCCGGCTGGCCCTGCGGGTTCGGGCGGGGCGTTTGAGGCGCGGACGACAGCCACACTCACCACGTCGTCGTTGAGTGACGGGGCGACTGAGAACGCCTCGTTGACGATGCAACCCGGTTACCGCCTGTTGAAGATTGAGACTGATGTGGCTGCCCGTGTACGGGTCTATGACAGTACGACGAGCCGCACCGCTGATGCGTCACGGGCGATAGGCACCGATCCGACTGCCCCGCATGGGGTGATTCTGGATTTTGTGACGACAGCCTCGGTGCTGTCGTGGTGGATGAATCCGCTGGTGGATGGCTATACGGCTGATGCGTCCACGACAGTCCCGGTTGCGGTGACCAACTTGTCGGGTGCAACAGACACGGTGACTGTGACGTTGACGTGGGTTAGGAGCGAATAGTGGCAGTAACTACCACCACGGTTGCGTGTACCACGTACGGTGCTACCGACGCTGGGTTCAGGGCTTGGGCGAAGGCACACCACGATGCCTTGGTCGGGGCAGGACTAACTCTGGCCTACTCGGGTATTGACTTCGCTACCGTCACGATGCCTACCGTGGCGCAGACTGTGGCGGGGTCAAACGTCTACGAGTTGAACGACACCTTGAGCAGCACGGCTCCGATCTACGTCAAGATCGGTTTCGGGCGTGGGTCCACGTCTGCGGCGCAGGCAGGATTCCGCATCGACGTACAGATCGGGTCGGGGCACAACGGTAGCGGGACTCTCACCGGGGTCACTGTCTATCAATACCTAACTTGCAACCAAGCAGCCCTCAGTGACGGGCAGATTCTCGTCTACCGCTCCGAGGCCGGGTTCGCGCTGATGAGCAACTTTGCTAACACCTACCAGACAAACTGGTTGGTGGTTGTGGAGAGGTTGTCGTACGGGGGTGAGCCCACTACGGACGGGGCATTCTCGTTGGTGGCAGGGCAAGCCACTAACACTACAGTGACTTCGTCTGGAACCGGACAGGCCGCACTCATCAATCTCATCAGCAACACGCCTAGCGGCCCGTGGCAGCTTGCGTCGGCGCAACTCCCCAGCTTCTTCACATACAGCGCGAACAACAGTTACGCAGGCTACGCGCCGCTGGGCCGGATTCTCACGTTCGGGAAGTACGACTGCCTCACTACTGTATTCATGGCTTCGCACATCCCACTAGGTTCCGACAACGTTGCCTACTACGGGGTGCTAGACGGGGAGACAGTTACATTCCGCACGCTCTACGGCTGCAACTTCACGGGCACGTCGTACACCGTCCCGTCTGTGAGGACTAGTTAGCAATGGCCGCGCCCACCCCCACAAGCATCTCCACGGTAGCTGTCGTAATCCCCCCTAGCGTAGTCATAGGGGAGAGCGCGTGTGGTGGAACCACCCCACCCACCACGGGGCAACTGTGGCCTCGTGGCAACGTGTCCTGATTCCGCCGCTATGAGCATGGGAGAGGGCTGTGCCCTGTCTTTCTCCCCTGTTTCTAGGAGCGCCCCTTGACGACTTTCAGCGACCTACAGAACGAGGTGCTGCTGCAACTCGAGGGGTTCACAAACGACCAGGCGGTGCTGTCGAAGGTTAACGGTGCGATCTCCGCTAGCGATACGACGATCACCGTGTCGGGCGGTTCGTTCAGTGACGGCAGCGGCATGTCCACGGGTGTGTGGGAGATCGAGGAGGAGCTTGTCTTCGTCCCCGACTTCAACCGCAGCACGGGTACAGCCACGAATGTGATCCGTGGGTATCGCGGCACGACTGCCGCCTCGCATTCGAGCGGTGCGGTGATCCGCAACAATCCTCGCTTCCCGTTTGCTCAGGTGAAGCGCGCAATCAATGACACGGTGCGCAACGTGTTTCCCCGTGTCCCGGCGTTCAAGACGAGCGACCTGACGATGCAGCCGGCGAAGGTGCGCTATCAGCTTCCGGCTGACTGCAAGGCGATTGTCAGTGTGCAGCAGCAGGACTACAGCGACGACTACGCCTGGATCGACTTGAACACGTGGAAGTTCAATGCTCGCCCCGGTGCCGCCCTTGACGGGTTCACGAGCATCGAGCTTCCGCACCCTTATCGGAACGCCACGGTGCGTGTCGTGTACGCCGCCGAGCCTTCCCCCATGTTTGGCAACAGTGACGATTTTGAGACTGTCACCGGGCTGCCGTCGTTTGCCCGTGAGGCTGTCGTGTGGGGTGCCATGTGGCGTCTGTATTCGATGAGTGAACTGGGCAGGGGTTCCTTCTCCAGCGCGGATCAGACGATGCTGAACCGTCAAAGCGACTTCGGGAAGGCAACCGACATCGCCAAGTATCTGCTCGCCATGCATCAGCAGGCTGTGACTGACGCTGAGGCACGAGTGCAAGACCTGTACCCGGCTCGCAAACACTACATCTGGTAGGCGGCATGGCACCCCCAACGTTCACAAACAGTGGCCGTGTCATGTATGACGTGGCGATCACCGGGATAGACCCGGACACGGGCAGCGAAACCCCGATCCCGTTTCTGTTCGCCAGCAGCGACGACTACCCGTATGTGCGGGAATCTGACGGCGGGGTGCGGGAGCAGATCGACACGACTTCTGAGGCTGGGGAGCAGTCGCTCACCGGGTACTGGTGGCGGTCACAATCCTCATTCGATCTTGGTATGGGCGCGGAGTATTTCGACTCTGCCCGTGACGAGTCCCTGTCCCGCAGGTTCAACGATTCGTGCGGGGTGCATGTGTTCACCCCCGGCAAGGCGACCTTGCTGAATGCGACGAGCAAGGTGGTGTCCTACAGCAAGAAGACGTACGCAACCTCGTACACACTGCTCGATGATGAAGGACAGATCAGCGAGCAGGGTGTGCTGCTAGCCAAGTCTGACTTCTCGGGTCTGTCGGGCACGGTGGTGAAAGTGTCGAGTGCCGGGAGCACGACCACGCTTGCCTCGGGGATTGACGCGGTGTACGACGTTGCCACAGACGGCGGGTTCGCCTACGTGTTGAAGGATGACGGCGTGCTGAAAGTGCACATCGCCACCGGGGCAGGGTCGGACATGTTCGCCCTGGACGAGTCGGATGAGGGCAACGTCAAGCGTGGCCGGATCGCAGCGGTGAAGGACCGCATGATTCTGGCGCTGTCGCAGGAGACGGCGGATTCGGGTATCGCCTACGGGTACATCTACGATTGCCTCACAAACGCTTCCGCTCTGCCAGCCCCTGTCGGCACGGTCGCTATCCCCGGTTGGAGGTGGAGCGGGATTTGTGACGGGCCGCAGGCGATCTACCTCGGCGGCTATGGGGGTGACACGGGCCGCATCTACGCGCTGACTATCGACACGTCGAGCAACCCCCCAACCCTTGCCGCACCGTACACGGTGGCTGAACTCCCGAAAGGTGAGATCGTCACCTCTGTCATCTCCTACATGCAGACCTACCTTGTGGTCGGCACGAACAAGGGTGTCCGTGTCGCCACGATCAACCCTGATTCGTCGCTAACTATGGGGCCGCTGAGCGTCCACAGTGACACCCCGGTGTGGGGTTTGTGCGCTGTCGGTGACTACGTGTACGCGGGCGGGAGCAGCAGCACCCCGAGCGGTGAGGTTGCACGACCCGGACTGTTCAAGATCAACCTTGGGGTGGACGGCACCGATCCTCGCTCGCAGCTTGGTATCTTCCCGGCTGCCCGCGACCTGTATGCGGTGGACGGCACGAGTCCAGGCACGAATCAGATTCTCCGTGTCTGCCCTATCGGGAGTACCGGGAAGATCGCGTTCACCGTAGACAACACGGGGCTGTACTACGAGGGTTCGACTGAGGTTCCGAACGGGTGGCTGAGGACGGCGAGGATCAGGTTCGACACGCAGGAGAAGAAGTCGTTTGACTTTCTGCGTGTCAACCGTGACTCAACGGCGATCACTGTCACCCCGAGCGAGGAACATGACGGGTCGTTCGGAAGTCCTGTTGCACTGTCTACCACTGTCGGAACACCGGGTTTGAGCGTTGAGTACGAGGCTGTCGCTTCACCCACGCAGCGGTATCAGGAGGTGCGCTACACGTTTCTGCTAACGAAGGTCACCTCGAGCGGGGCGGCGTTCACCGGGTATCAGTTGCGTGCCCTCCCGAGCAACGTTGTGCAGCGCACGATTCGTCTACCCCTGTTGTGTTTCCCACGGGAGAAGACCCGTGAGGGTCTAGACGTTGACCGTGGCACGTGGCAGCGTATCCGTGCCCTCGAACTGATCGAGAAGCGTGGCGGGGTTGTGCGTCTACAGAACCTCAACACGGGCGAGAACGAGCTGTGCACCTTCGAGTCGTTGCAGTTCATCACCACGCACACGCAGCAGTCGCGGCAGGATCAGGCGAATCCTGGCGGGATTCTGTTGTGCACGCTGCGTCTAGTGAATCTGAGCGCCTGATGCATCTGACCCCCGAGATTTACGTGCCACTACTGATCGCACTGTTCACCTACCCGACAGTGTCTATCATCAACGGAATACTCAACAGGAAGAAGGTTGCCGGCGAGGCAACCGATCTGATCTCGCACGCCTCGTCGCAGGCCGTGGAGGTGCTGTCACGGTCGATACAGCGTCTTGAGGAAGAAATGCAGGCTGCCCGCACCCGTGAACTCGGGTTGCAGCAGGAGCTTGCCGGGGTGGCTGAGGCGTTGCGTGAGGCGAAAGCGCAGAACACCACGTTGACGCATCAAGTGTATTCGCTGCGCATGGAGATCGCGGAACTCAAACGAAGGTACGAGCCTGTCTCCTGACCTATGACCCGTGCATGACTCAAGCACAGTTCCGCGCTGTCCTCGAGCGCGCGATCAAGACGTTTTTTCAGTCGCTTCTCGCATTCATCCTCGCCTCGGGTGCCACGGCGGTCACTGATGTGCCGTGGGCGAATGCGGCGAATGTGGCCGGGCTGTCGCTTGCCCTGTCACTAGTCACCTCGCTCGCCTCGTGGAACTTCGGGAGCGGTGACGGACCTTCACTCACCACCGAGACGGTTGACGACGACTTGAAGTCGGCGTGATCACGCAACTGCTGATGCGCGCCGTGTCCCTCGTCGTGTTCAGCATCTTCTTCGCCCTCACCTACCTCGGTTTGACAGCACGCAAGGAGCGCAATGCCTAAGATCACTACCCGCCTCAGCCACTACCTCAAGCGTCGTCGCAGGGCGAACGCTGCGATCAAAGTGTTGCGTGAAGCGTCACGTGCCGGGAGTCTGCGCTGCCGTCACGGGTATCCGTGGCACTATCACTGTGCCCACAGTGTCGCCTGTGCGCACGGTCGCTTCGCTAGCGGCTGGGATGCGTACAAGGGTTTCGTGCTCACCCCCGTCAAGTATCGACGCAACGGGAAGAAGAAGTACAAGGCTCCCCGTGGTGCCCTCGTGTTTTGGGAGGGGGGTAGCGAAGGCTACGGGCATGTCGGGGTGAGCAACGGGAGAGGCAAGTTTTGGGGTGTTGATCTGCCCGTCAACTTCAAAGTTGGACTGAGCAGGATCAAGGACGTGGAGAAGAAGTGGGGGATGCGCTACGCCGGGTGGGTGTGGCCGGATCAGGTGTTCGGATGGTGACCTGGCAGATTGTGGTGTTTGTCGTCAGCCTCGCCGTGGTGCTGACGCTCCCGCAACCTAGGTGACCATAACCCCGTGGCAGGACTCGCAAGCAGTCTTGTTACTTTAGGAGCAGAAAACCCTGACCTTCGTCCCCCGTGAAGGTCAGGGTTTTCTGTGTCTCAGCCTCCTATGGCTGCCTTGAACTTTTCCTGCATCTCCACAGTGAATCCACAGCACCGCAACAACACCTCATCGAGACTGTCGCCCTTCTCGTAGTCGCTGTCGAGGTCGCAGTATTCACAGTCACAGTTCTCGTACGGGCAGACTTGACCCCAATGCGCTGCCCAATGATCCCGCACTTTCCCGGTGTCGTACTCATCAACGATCTCACCTGTCTCGAGATCGACCACTGAGTGCTTGATCGGCCCTGGCCCCCACACCTGCCACATCTCTGTGTCGTTCTCGTACTCCCACCCGGGGCGGTGGTAGCGCATCTGCTTGACGTTCATCGTTTCATCCTTTCGTCTTACCCTTGCATCTTCATTATCCAACGGTTGTCAAGTCCCTCGTCTCGAGAATGCCCCGGGAAGGTACCTAGAATCCACGCTGACGGACTTTCATGGCGGTCAGGTGTCTTGGTTAGGGTGCGATGGTTTGACGGCTCTACGTGGCTGCATTCAACGCGGCCTGCACAACACCCATCGCGTCGTTGTAGCCCTCTTGGAAGCCCTGCCCGTATTCGGTGGGTGGGCCGACGTACTTGTCCTCGCACACCCCCACCACTCGCTGAACTACCCGCGCGTATTCATCGACGCGCCGCCATGCATCCTTTGCTTCCCGCTGCAATGTCTCGTTGTTAGCGATAAGTACCAGCGCATCGGCTTCGGCCTTCTCGGCGCGTGCCCGTGTCAGCCTCAGCACGGTTTCTATAGGCACAGGGACGGGCGGCACCTCGCATTTGTCACGCTCGTGGAAGCACGTTTCCCCGAACTCGTCAGGGGCGATGGTGGGGCGGTCAAACTCGCCGCAGTAGCAGCCGCTCATGGGTGTGCTTCTCCGATACAGCCGCAGGCAGTGGCCATACACACCGGCTGTAGGCGCGGCTCACCCACCGGGCAGTAGAAGTCCTCGCGGCGCTGGCCGTACCGGGACGGGTCGAGCAGTTCGCATTCCACGTTGTGGGTGCGGCACTCCCATTCGGTGATGCCGTCCGGGTAGTTCGGCCCTTTGATTTCACAGGCTCTCATGCGTCACCGCCGTTCTTCCACCACTGCACGGCTTCAATCTCTACGGGCTTCTTGCGGTACTTCATTCCGTTGTCCTTACTCATCGGTGCCGCCCAACGCTTCTTCTGCCAGTCCTCGACGGCGGCGATGACGGCGTAGGCACGGTACTCGTAGTCGTAGTTGTCGCTGATCGCGTGAACGACTGAATCGATCAGGTCGTCGTCCCAGTGGGGTCGGCGCTCGCTCATGCCACACCGCCGTCTGTCAGCGACCTGAGCCACGTTGCAGTATTCAAGGCAGCCAGCGTCGGGCAAGGCTCTTCGTCTGTAGGGATATACCCACACTCAGAACAGTGCTGTACGTCCTCCGGCCCTTCACGAGTCTCAATCTCATCGACGACGAAGTGATGCAACCCCCGTACTCGCTGGATCGCAGCCTGCGCCTGCTTCAACTCCCGTACGACTTCCTCAGGCGACTCGCAGACTCCGGTCCAGCGATCCCGATGCCAGTCCTCGACGGCTGCAATGACGGCGTAGCACTGATAGATGTCGTTGCAGTGAATCATTACGGACGCTAGGAGGTAGTCGTCCCAGTGCGGTCGTCGTTCACTCATCGCTGTCTCCGTCGTCGGGGTGGATCGGCCCGATCACGTCACGCCACGGCCCGGTCAACAGGTCGTAGGCGTCCTGGTCCCAGCCGCGACGCTGGCCGATCAGGTCTCGCAACAGCAGACCCCGAACGGCGCCCCAAGCGACGCCCCAAGCGGCGTCCCGAGTGGCGTCCCGAGTGGCGGCTCCCCAAGCGGCTTCCCAAGCGGCTTCCCGAGCGGCTTCCCAAGCGGCTTCCCAAGCGGCTTCCCAAACCCAAGTGGCGTCCCGAGCGGCTCCCCAAGCGCGAGTGGCGCCCCAAGCGGCGTCCAGTCGGTCCAGTTCGTCCCCGGTCAGGGACCGGCAGCGGCCGATCAGCGCCGCCACCTGCTCACCCTGCGGTCCCAGCGCCAGGTGTGCGTCCACCTCGCGCAGCACCCGCACACTCGTCGTGCCGATCTTGTGCGGGTGGTCCGTGTCGGTGTGGACAGACCCGACCGGCTCGACCTCGAAGAGCCGGCACGGCCAGCCCATGCCCACACACTCGGTGGGGACGGTCGCCAGGTGGTACCAGCCAGGCCCGGGGAACGCTACATCTCCGGGCAGTTCGGGCAGTGGCTCACCCGAGGCCAGCGCGGCGGCGTAGTCCACCGTGCCGGTGTAGAAGTCGGTGCCGTCCGGGCGGGTGCACTTGTAGAAGACGGTCATTCCCCCACCTCCGCACGCAGCCATGCCGCACCGCCATCTGTCAGCGAGCGCAGCCACGCGGCAGAGCGATGGCCCACAACCGTCCAGTCAGGTGGCTCGTGGGACAGCGGAACCAGTAGCCACGCAACGCCCCAGAACCCCGGATGTACCCGGTTAGGGTCGGCCTGCCAGCCGTCGCCCACCTGCGCCTCGCAGATCGCGACGATGCGGGCGAGATTCCACTCAAGTCCCTCCGGGGATGGGTTATACGCGATCACTGACAGGTGCTTGAGCACGCCCTCAAGAGGGTTGTCAGTGACAACCTTTGCCGCTTGACCGACCAGTTCCCGCCAGCGCGGCTTCGGCGGGTCGATGATGTCGCGGATCGGGTTGAGTAGTTCTATGCAGACCATGCAGCGGCAAGGCGGATGATGATTGCCCAGCCACTCCCGCAGCGCCTCAATCTTCTCCGCGTCGGTCATCACTTGTCTCCCGCAATCACTCGAAGGTTCGTCGTCTCTGTGTAACCCTAGCACCCACAATCTTATGCCCATGTTCCGATCCGTCCCCGTATCCTCTCAACGGAGGAAGTTGTCGCCGCAATGGCATAAAGTGACGGGCGGCAACTGTTAGTAACAGTAACCTGATACGAGAAACACTTACTCACTATTCAAACTATTCCCCTTCTAAAAGGTAATCAGGTTTCCCCTTTAGAACCTTTTTACCTTTACCCCCTAGGAGTAGTAGTGAGTAACGAGTATCGCTTCTTCGTATCAGGTATCCCTAGACCTCAAGGGAGTAAGTCTTTCGTCCGTGGACGTGTGATTGAAGCATCGAAACACGTGTATCAGTGGAGACGAGACATTGCTTCCCTTGCCCAAGAAGTAATCACTTCCCCACCACTAGACAACAAGACACCTGTAGCGATCAGTCTCAAGTTCTGCTTCGCCCGTCCCAAGTCACATGTGACGAGTAAAGGTGAACTGCGTTCAGGATTCTCCCCCCAACACATTCAGCGCCCCGACGTGGACAAGCTTTCACGAGCCGTACTCGACGCTCTCACCGGGATCGCGTGGCAGGACGATTCTCAGGTGATCTCGCTTACCGCCACGAAAGTGTGGGGTGCAGCATCCGGGGTTGAGATTCGACTTTCACCCGTTTAACCCTCTCACCCGGCAATAGTTTCCCTGCCCGAACTGTTACCCATAGTGCAACAACGGAAAGGAATGCCGATGACCTCCACCAAGTTCACCCCGCAGCATCAGGGCGACAACTCTGAGCGCGTCAAGCCGAGCGACCTGATCAACACGGTGCTCGCCGTCCAGGTCGTTTCGTACGATCCGGCATGGAAGACGAAGTTCTCGCCGGAAGGCAAGCCGGCTGTCGTGCTCAACGTCGCCAGCGTCAGCAGCGGCAAGGTCGCCCCGAATCAGAAGTGGGGCAACGACGCAATCGTAGACTCGCTGCGTCCCTACGTGGGCAGCACGATCATCTGCAAGCTCGAGACGAAGGCCGGGAACAGCGGGTATCGCTACATCACCGTCGTCGCGGTGAGCGATGCCGAACAGGAGCAGGGCGACAAGTTCCTCGCCGACAACCCCACCATCTTCGCCAACAACGCCGTACCGGAGCCTGTCGCTGCCGGACACTGGTAGGGCACAAGACTCCCGCTGACGGGCGGGAAACCCGAGCGTACTCACGGCACATATACCGGAGTGCAACGCTTCTCTTAAGACCCTGCCCTCTAGGTGTTCGACCATCTGCGAGGTAGGCAGGAGCGTCTGTCGATACGCTCGGCAGGCACGGCCCTCAGGAAGTTTCTCATCCTTTCCTCCTGGGGGTCGTGCCACTTTTCATACACGTCTGTCAAGACACGCACAGTGAATATTCGATTACTGCTTGACATAACGGTCTAGGCTGATAATAGTCGCTACTACGAGAAGTTCGGGCATCTAACAAAGGTGTGACGTGAAGACGCTAACACGCAACGTGGGTAAGCGTGAACGCGCGGGGTCCACATTGCCCCTCCCGTTCACCACCCTCGCCAGCCTCGGGGTGCAAATCAGGCAGTCGGAGTTGACGCTCGTAGCGGGGATGCCCGGTGCCGGCAAGAGCACACTCGCCCTCGCCCTGGCTGTAGCCGCCAACGTCCCCACCCTGTACGTGTGTGCCGACACTTCCGAGCAGACGATGCGCACCCGCACCGCTTCCATGTTGAGCAAGGTTAAACAGGACGAGGCTGAGCGCCGCATGTTCACTGATGTTCCGTGGGCACAGTCGATCTTCGATCAGACGCAGCACATCGCGTGGAGTTTCGACACCACCCCTTCCCTGCACAGTGTTGAGGAAGAACTGCTCGCCTACGAGGAAGTGCACGGGGTCACCCCGTCCCTAGTGATTGTGGACAACCTGATCGACGTGGCGGTTGAGGGTGCCGACGAGTGGGGTGGGCTGCGCAAGACGGTGCAGCGTCTCAAGAATCTTGCCCGTGAAACTGAGGCTGCCGTGCTGGCGCTGCATCACACCTCTGAGGCTGTCCCCGTGTTGGGGATCGCGCCGCCACGCTCAGCGTTGCAGGGCAAGGTGGGTCAGCTCCCGGCTGTGATCCTCACCGTGGACGCCGACGCCGAACACGGCACGATGGGTGTGGCCGTGGTGAAAAACCGTTTCGGGAAGGCTGTCGCGCAAGGCACGTTCGGTGCCTATCTGACGTTCGACCCTGCCCGTATGCAGCTCACTGATTCGCACGTGCCTGGCATCTAAGTTTAAGCGTTTCGAAGTGCAATAGTTTCACGTCCCGAAGTGGTTACCTGTTGTATAGGAGGCTGATACTCACCGTGATTACTGCTCACACAGTTGACCGCTTCGTGCAGGCTGCGAGCGCGCCACGACCCTACGAGTTTTTGAAGTCTCTCGCGGCTTCCGACACGGTCGCGTTGATGTGCCGCAAGCATCGCGTCAGCAAGACCCCGCATGTGTTCGGGCCGCAGCTCACCGTCTGCCCAGAGTGCTTCCCCGCTGAGGCGCTGGCGTAGAGGTATGCAGACCCACGACATTGTGTTCGCCGGGCAACCGTCCCCGGTGTTCGTGTGCGAAGACCTTGACGACGTGGTGGAGTACACGTCCTGGGTGCACTTCTGCACAACGCACGGGTTCACGGTGTTGGGTTTGGACGTGGAGACGACCGGGCTGGACCCGTGGAGCGAGGATTTCCGGGTGACGCTGGTGCAGATAAGCAACGGGGAGCGCACCTACGTCGTCCCCACCCATGTCACCGGGGCGCACGAGGCGCTGATCGGGACGCTCGAGAACCCGAAGGTGAAGGTGGCGACACACTCGCAGTACGACGCTGTCGCCCTCGCCACACTCGGCATCGTGCTAGGACCGAAGGTGATCGACACCTATGTCCTGTCACGGCTTCTCGCCCCCGGCAACGACACCCCGCACGGACTCAAACCGCTGTGCACGGAATGGTTGCAGGCACCCGAGCTTGAGCAGGCTGACGCGGAACGTGCCGCCTACTTCAAGGCTGAGGCCAAGGTGCACGCCCCGAAAGAAATCGCCCGTGCCCCGCGCAAGGTGGAGTCGTGGGGGTGGAAGCACCTGTCTCCGATGAGCCCCGAGGTGCTGCGCTACGCCGGGATGGACGCCCTCGCCGTGCGACTACTGGCACCCGTGCTGACTGACGCCCTCATCAAGCAAGGTGTGCCCGAGACCTTGATCGAGCAGGAACTGTGGCTCGCCAGTGTCGCCACGGCAATGCGGGTACGTGGCTTGAAGGTGGACGTGCCGAGGGTGCAGGCGTTGCTCGACACCTACCGGGACGAGATGGAGCAGGCGAAGTTGGTGATTCGGACAATCACCGGGCTGCCGTCCGCACTGTCCCCCAAACGCATCGACTGGTTGCTCGAGCAGGGTGTGGAGTTTGACCCGCAGCGCACAACCGAGAAGGGACGCCCGCAACTGGACAAGGAAAGCCTCGTCGAGTTGTGCCGCAAGTACCAGGGCGGTGACGTAAGCACGGTGCTGCACTGTTCACTGTTCCTGTCGGAGCGGAAGAACTCAGTCGCGAACCTTGAGAACTTCCTGGCCCACGCAGACCAGCACGGCTACGTGCACCCCGAGATCAAGACCCTCGGTGCCAAGACCGGAAGAATGAGCATCACCAACCCGGCGTTGCAGACGTTGAAGAAGTCCGACCCGATCCTGCGTGGCTGTTTCGTGGCCGAGAAAGGCATGTCGCTGATCTCAGCCGACTTCTCGCAGATCGAGATTCGTATAGCCGCCGCCCTGTCCGGGGATGAGGCGCTGTCCTCCCCGATCCTCAACGGGGTGGACACCCATGACGACACGGCGAAGCGTCTGTTCGGGGAAGACTTCACGAAGGATCAGCGTCAGCTCGCCAAGATGGTGAACTTCGGGAGCCTCTACGGTGGCGGGGCCGGGACGTTGAGCAAACAGGCCGGCATCACGGTGGACGAGGCGCGTGGCGTCGTCACCAAGTGGAAGGCCACCTACCCGCAGATCGCACGCATGTCGCACGTGTTGAGCGGGATGCCTGTCGTGGTGAACCCGGCAGGGCGGCGTATCCCCACCGACCCGCAACGCCCGTACGCGAACCTCAACTACATGATTCAGAGCACGGCACGTGACCTGTTTGTGGTGGCCGTGGAACGGATCGTGCGGGAGTTCGGGGTGCAGGCGTTGTGGCTGTTCGTGCACGACGAGGTGCTGTTGCACGTCCCGAAAGAGCAGGCCGACGATGCGGCGAAACGGGTGCAGGACATTATGCACACCGTCTTCTACGGCATCCCGATTGACGCTGAGGCCGAGGTGCTGGGGGGAAGGTGGGGTGCTGATGCTGCGGCTTAGGCAACGTCCAGGTGACCACGGTGCGGTGTGCACAATCTGCGGGATCAACCTGCGCAGCAACGATGCCGGGGTGCTGCACATCATGTTCGACATGCACTTCCAAACCCATGTGGACACGATGATCGAAGGTGCCGAGGATCTGCTGCGGAGGTGTGCCGGTGAGTAGCCTGCGAGCCTCGATCAGCGAGGTGCTTGAACATTGCGGTGCCGAACTGCCCGAGCACCGTGACGGCTGGGTGAGTGTCGCCTGCCCGTTCCATGATGACTCGCATTCGAGTGGGTCAATGAACGTGGACGAGGGACTGTTCAAATGCCACGGCTGCCAGGTGAGCGGGGATGCGCTGCATGTGTTGATGAAAGCCTACGATCTCGCTGAGGTTGAAGCATTGCGCATACTCAGCGACATGAACGTGACACAGACACCGGCTGTGCAGCAGCGTCCCGAGGTTCGTCGCAGCACGAAAGGGAGAGACTTTCTGCTTGCTGCGGTGGAGCGTTACCAGGCGCACCTCAACGATGCCAGCGACTATCTGAAAGGCAGGGGCATCACCCGCACCGCTGCGCAAGAGGCACGGTTAGGGGTTGTGCGTGACCCACTCCCCGGTCACGAGCCGTACCGAGGCAGGCTGTGCATCCCTTACTTGACGACGAGTGCGGTTGTGAACCTCAAGTTCCGCTGCCTCGAGGATCACGTGTGCAAAGATCACGGGCACCCCAAGTATCTCGGGTTGCATGGCGAGACACGCATGTATCATGTAACCAGCGCATTAACAAACCTTTCCTACATTGCTGTTACCGAGGGCGAGATCGACGCTCTGATCTTGAATCACATGTGCGGCATCCCTGCCGTGGGGATACCGGGGGCGAACACGTGGAAGCCTCACTTCACCCGTGTACTGGAAGGGTTTGACCGCATCTTCGTGCTAGGTGACGGGGACAAGGCGGGTGCCGAGTTTGCTCGCAGCGTCTCCAAGAAGCTTGAGGGTGGCATCAGCATCGTGCTGCCCGAAGGACAGGACGTGAACGACGTGTACCGAGTCGGCGGCGTGCAAGCCGTCAAGAACCTGATGGGGGTCTGATGACTGATCTTATGCCGGCTGCCCTGATCCTGTTCGGTTGGGCTTGGCTGATGTACGAGTGGGTGAAGTCACTGTGACAGACGTTAAACACTCTCACTACCATAGAACGGAACCCTACGTGAAGAAGCACACCATCACCTTCCTCTACATCGCCACGATTGTTGGGGCGAACCTCATCACCGCCACGTTCGGACTCGTCCCTATCGGGTTCGGGCTGATGGTGACGGCAGGTACGTTCATGGCGGGGGCTGCCCTCATCGTGCGGGACTTGCTACAGGACCACGCATCTAGGGCGTGGATGCTGTGTGCAATAGCGGTCGGCGCGGTCGCCTCAGCGTTGACGGCAAACACTGCGCTGGCTGTCGCCTCTGGTATTGCCTTCGCCGTCAGTGAACTTGTCGATTGGGGTGTGTTCACACCACTGCGGGAGCGTGGCCTTGTCGCTTCCGGTGTCGTCGTCTCATCGCTCGTCGCGTCCCCGATTGACACCGTGCTGTTCCTCTATCTGGCGGGGTTCGGGGTGACGTGGCAGGCCGTGGTCGGACAAGTTGTTGTCAAGACGGCGCTCGCCCTGATCGTGGCCGGCGCTCTCACTTACCGCCAGCGGGACGCCGCACCGGCGCTGTGATCTACCTGTCGGGATGCAAGGTGAAGGCGCACACGGGAGTTGCTATGGCTGATGGGGTGATCGGGTTGCTACAAACCCCACAGAACCGCTACTCGCTCGAGGACGTGAAGGTGTGGGCGATGGATAACGGGTGCTTTACGGAGTCCTACCCCGGTGACGACGCCTATCTCGCTTTGCTCGATAAGTACAGCGAGCACCGTGAACGCTGCCTGTTCGTCGCAGCGCCAGACAAGGTGGGCGATGCGGCTGAAACCCTGCGGCGATTCGAGCCGGTGGCCGAGCGCATCCGAGAGGCTGGGTATCCGGTGGCTCTCGTAGGTCAGGACGGGATGGAGAACCTTGACGTCCAGTGGCGGCTGGTCGATTGGTTGTTCGTTGGCGGCAGCACCGACTGGAAGCTGGGTGAGGGTGCACGTGCCCTGATCTCGCAGGCAAAGGAACAGGGAAAGCGTGTGCACGTCGGAAGGGTCAACTCACGCAAGAGGTACAACCTGTTCCGAGAGCTGGGCTGCGATTCCGCAGACGGCACGTTCATCGCCTTCGGGCCAGCGGTCAACACACCGAAGGTACTGAGCTGGGTGCAGGAGGAACAGCTATGCCTGAAATGAAACCCTCGCAGTTAACAATCGGGAGTCTGTGCACCGGGTATGGCGGGTTGGACATGGCTGTCGAAACCGTCTTCGACGCACGCACCTCATGGGTGAGCGAGGTGGACGTGAACGCCTGCCGTGTCATTGATCAGCGGTGGGGCCTGCCGAACATCGGGGATTTGACCACGGTGCGCTGGGATGAGGTGCCGCCCGTAGACATTCTCACCGCAGGGTATCCCTGTCAGCCGTTCAGTCACGCCGGTAAACGGAAGGGTAGTAAAGATGTGCGACACCTCTGGCCGAGCATCATGGGTGCAGTCGAGTCTATTCGACCCGCCCTCGTCATCCTCGAAAACGTACAAGGACACCTCACCCTTGGAGGGGTTGAGGTTGTCAGCTCGCTTGCCGCAATGGGGTACAGCGTCACGTGGGGGTTGGTGCGAGCATCCGACGCCGGGGCACCTCACCGCCGTGCGCGACTGTTCATCCTTGCTTCCGACTCCGGTAGCCGACAACTCGAGAGGGCTGCCGTCGAAGGGGACGCAATACAGTTCGCTGCCGAATGCGGTGCTGGCACTCGAGGGCTGACCCTTCTGCCCACACCTACGGCACGTGACTACAAGGACGGTGCGAGCGACCCGTCATGTGTCCCGGTGGGGCGAGCCGTGTGGCACATGCCGCTGCTCCCGACGCCCACGGCGAAGCAGGGACGCAACGCTACGGCGGGACGCCAGGAGGATGCGAAGTTCAACACGGGCACCACGCTCAACGATGTCGCCTACGCCGGTCAGTTCGGTGAATACACGGCTGCGATCCGGCGCTGGGAGCGGGTGTTCGAACGCAGCGCACCGTCCCCCACGGAGACGATCAACGATAAGCGCCGACTTTCCCCCGATTTTGTTGAATGGATGATGGGTCTTCCCGAAGGGTTTGTCATCGACGTGCCCGGCGTGACCCGCACCGCGCAACTCAAGATGCTCGGCAACGGGGTTGTCCCGCAGCAGGCAACCCTCGCCTTGCGTCTCCTTCTCGAGCAGCAGGAGAAGGCAGCATGATCCGTGCCTGTTCCCGTGAGGCCTGCACCGAGACGTACAACGAGGCACTGTCGCAGGACACCCCGTTCGTGACGGTCACCGTGAGCGGACACTACTTCTCGTACTGCTGCCCTCGTTGCGCGTCTGTCGATCTGACCGAACGTTACCGCCCGAAGGGGTTTCCGCAGTGAGCCGCAACGTCTATCAGGTGTCGATCAGTAACGGTGAGGTGACACTCATCGACCGTGACTTCCGCACCAGGCGGGACGCCGCCGAGTTCGTGCACAACGTCATTGCAGCGTCACGTTCGCAGCAGTACCTACGTATCGAGATCGGAGTAACTAGGTGAGTCAGATGGAGTCGTGCATGGCCCGTGATGAGGAGCACTACAGCGGGTATGTCTGCGTCCTCTCGGCAGGGCACAGTGGCACTCACTGTGCCTATAGTTTAGAGGGCGACGGGCTGCTCGAATGGGGGGACGGCACAGACGACCTCACCGCCCCGATCAAAGAGTGGGGGGACGCGAAGAAGCGTCTGCTCGAGACGGCTGCAGCTGTCGTGGCGAAACGTGACGGGCAGTATGGGGACGCCTACCAACATCACTCGCAAACCGCAGCGTTGTGGAGTTCCTATCTAGGGTTCCGCATCGACCCCGGACAGGTGAGTGTGCTGTTCATTCTCGACAAGATCGTGCGAAGCAAGACCGAGGACAAGCCTGATCACTGGTTGGACGTGTGCGGGTACGCGCAGGTTCACGCGAACGTGCAAGCGAAAACAGAACTGATCGACAGCATTGCGAGCTTTAGGAGAAACACATGACCGAGACACTCGATTTCAAGCGTGACCGTTGGGGCCGGCCTCTCATCCCCGATGCGGAGGGCAAGTTGATGAAGCCGACCCCCTATCAGCGCCCCTCCTCACTCGGCAAGGTGTTGAGTGACGACACGCAGCTCAGCAAGTGGTTGCAGCGCCAGGTGGTGTGGGGTCTAGCCAAGTCCCGCCCGCTGCAAATGCTCGCATCGAGTGTGCGCGACCCGAACAGTGACCGTGACAAGCTGTCCGAGATCGTGTCCCGTGCCCTTGAGGCTGCCGGCAGTAGCAGCGGGGCCGACTACGGGACGAGTGTGCACGCCTGTGTTGAGGCGATGCTGACGGGCGGCGATCTTGCCATGTTCCCCGACGACACGCGCAAGGCTGCCGACGTGGCACTCAACCTCGTGTACGACAAAGGCTTCACCCCGATGCTTGTCGAGCAGGCCGTTGTCAACGACGAGATCGGGTGCGCGGGTACGTTCGACCTTCTGTGCCACGACCAGGACTATCAGGTCTACATCTTCGACTTGAAGACCAGCAAGTCCACCGCACCCCGCTACAGCGCCCTGTCATGGGCGGTTCAGCTCAGTGTGTACGCCTACGCCGAGAACCTGTACGACCTCGAGACGCAGGAGCGTGTCGAATGGGAGGCGGCACCGAGCCTTGAGAAGGCGTACGTGATCCACGTGCCGAGTGACAGCATCGAGAAGGCATCACTGATCAAGCTGGACATCGAGGCCGGATACCGTGCCGCCCTGTTGGCGAACACGGTCAAGAACTGCCGCAAACACAAGTTCATCGACCCGTCCTGAAACCCTCACACCTAGGATTGTAGGGAACTATGACCACGTATAGGAAGTACCTGCCGGATGGGGATTACGTTGTGCTCCCCGACCTACAGATACCGTCGCATGACGGCAAGGCACTCAAGGCTGTCTGTGACTTCATCGCAGACTTCCAGCCGAAAGGTGTGCTGAATGTCGGGGATGAAAGCGACTCACCCGAGCCGGCCAGGTGGAACAAGGGGCAGGCTGAGGAGTACATCGGGACGTTTTGGGAGAACGCGCTGCTGACCAACCGCATCATGCAGCAGATTGACGACGCCCTGCGTATGCGGCGGGGTGACGTGGCAGACCCGGTGACCGACCTTGAGCATCACGTGATGCGCAGTAATCACGGTGACCGTGTGCTCAACTATCTGCGCAAGTACGCCCCCGCCCTAGAAGGCAAGGGCTCCCCGCTGACGATCCCCCGCATCTTCGGGTACAACGATTCCCCGATAGTGAACGGTGCCGACCCGCTCCCGATCCATTGGCATGACAGGTTGTGGGAGTTCGCACCGGGGTGGGTGCTGGCGCACGGCGATGAGGGTTCACTGATCCGCACTGCGGGTGGCACGGCACTCAACATCGCGAAGCGTATCGGGGCGAGCGTGATCTGCGGCCACACCCACAAGGCTGGGGTGCAGCATCACACGAGCGGGTTCAACCACCGTGACACGCAGCGCCTCGTCGGGGTTGAGGTGGGTCACCTGATGGACATGCGGAAGGCAGGCTACCTCAAGGGTGGTCACGCCAACTGGCAGCAGGCGTTCGCGATCCTCACGATCCACAAGCGCAAGGTGCATCCGAGGCTGGTGCTGTTTCACGGCAAGAGTTTCGCTGTCGAAGGCCAGGTGTACTCGTGGTGACACGTTTCGCACTAGACGATCAGCCGTACGCCCTCGAGCAGCAGCGCCTTGACCATGCCTTCTCCCGCATCGACACGTTGCGTAGTCAAGTGACGCTCCTCGAGGGTCGGGTGGGGGAGTTGGAGGGTCGCCCTGATCTGCGCACGGTGGCGCAAATGCAGGAGCAGATAGCCCTACTCACGTTTCTAGTGCGCATCCTGATGGAGGGCAACAAAAGTGACCGCGATGCTTGAGTTCACGGAAGACGAGTACGGGTTGTGCCGTAAGCAGGCGGCGAAGGTTGCCGGCAAGTGGAAGGCAGCGCAGCGGGAAGACATTGAGGCAGACCTGTACCTCTGGTTGTGCGAGAACTACCGTCACGTTGAGCGCTACCGTGTGGAGGACGGAGGTAAGCAGAAGCTTGCGAAAGCCCTCTACCGTCACGCCCTAGGCAAGGCGATGAGGGAGCAGGAAGCCCACAACGGGAGGCGTTTGCAGGATGAGTGGAGTCCATACACTAAAGAGCAGATCAAGGCCGCTCTGCCGTTTCTGTGGGATCGCAGCGAGTGGCCGGTGGAGCAAGCCTCTGTTGATCCACGGCATGAGGGTGTGTTGAGCAGGGGCGAGCCGCGTGTGCACGATGCTCTTGCCGTGTTGTGCGACGTGGGTGCGGCTGTCAACTCACTCCCGAAGAAGTATCAGCGTCTCCTGTTTCTGCGCTACCGCATGAGCCTGACGACACGGGAGATCGCGGAGCACGATCAGCTTTCAACAGGTGAAGTGTCGAGGCGGTTGTGGGATGCGGTGGAGAAAGTGCACGCACGTCTCAGCGAATACGCTTATCGGTCACACTGATTCACGGTTGCGGTACTGAGGGCAGCCTTGGCACGGTTGCGTGCACGTCGCACCCTGGAACACACGGTGCCTATTGTGGACTTCTGCAACGTCACGATCTCGGCATACGTGTACCCCTCCGCATAGAGGATCAGTGCCTCACGCTGCCGATGATGCAGCGTTTGCAGCGCGGCACTCAACTTCTCCCCGTACGTGCCACTCAACACGTCATCCTCTAGGTGGTATGGCATGGCGATGCCGGCATCCCACCCTTCCAGCATGGAGTCGGGCAGCGTCTCGCATTTCAGTCGGCGTGCTCGTGCGGCAAGCTCGTTCTTGAACACAGAATCGAGCACCCTAAAACACCAGGCTTGGAACCCGGCAGCGTCACCCGTGAACGTGCGGAAAGAGGACGTGACTTTCATCAACGTCATACCGAACAGGTCATCCCCATCGAAGTCCCCGAAACATATGCGGTGACAGGTGCGCAGCAGTTTGCCCTGCAACTCGGGGGTGAGCAACTGCTCGAGTGATTCTCGTTGCGTGTCATCGAGCACAGTCATTGTCGCGACCGTCATTAGTCCTCGTCCTCTCGGTACTCGGGCACTCCTGCCCATTCAAGTAGTTCCACGTCGCCGGGGTCGATGCAGTCTGCGAGGGACTGCAACTCAAACAACTCCCCGTAACTGATCGACTCGTGGCGTATCTGCTGACGTAGGTACTCGAGCCTCTGCGCTTGGTATCGTGTGGTCATGGTTTCATCCTTTCCTTAGTGTCATGGTATCACATGCTCTGAAAGATATACACGGTGTCAAAGACACCTTTAGGGGTGACGTCGTAGTAGTCATACATCACGTCACGGCCCCACTTGTCCATGTCGATGTACGGCAACACCCATTCGGGCAACTCAGAGTCATACCCACACGAGTCCCATAGTTCCTCGATGAAAGCGCTCACTGAATAGTAGGCACCTTGGTATGCGTCCTCGAAGTCGCTTAGGTCTAAGTCTGTGAGACTCGTACCCCAGTACTCTAGGTACGCTTGCACTGCGTCAACGTCGATGTAATCGGGGATAGCCTCGACAGCCTCGGCTATCGCTTGAGCCTCACTAGGTGAGCATTCACCCGTAATCCACGGGGTATTAGTATCGAACACCCACCATTCCTCGTGCCCTACAAGGTTGCATGGGACGTACTCGCTAGCCTCTAAGGCATCGACCCATTCACCCGTAAGCCTGCCCTCATTGTAGCACGCTAGGCACCCTACCCACACGTTGATCGTTTCCTCGGTTGCGGTTGTCATGGTTTCATCCTTTCCAATTGATAAGGTATCACGGGTCACCTGACCTTGGTGTCACTCATTCAGGTGACCCATGAAACTCGATCAATCCCATCCTTTCCTTACTGTCAGTGTTTTTCACAGAAACCTGGAGGATGCCAGCCACGTCTCGTTGCAGCACGGGCAGGACACTATCGCCCGACCGTACCCAACATCGAGCACGCTCACATCCGTCTCACCACAGTCACGGCACATCATCGCTTGTGTCCCTTCGACGCCTGGAAGGAACGCCGGCCAGCATCAAACATGCGTTGCATTTCAGCCTTAGAGATACCGTCATCATCAATGATCGCCACCACATGTATGCCCCGCTCACGGGAATACAAGTCACCCAACTCCCACGTGAAACACTCATCCATCACACTGCCGTCACGGTTGTATGCGATAGCCACGGGCATCACATCGTCATGGTGAGCGTTCACGGCTGATCCTTCGTCTCGTGCAGATAGTGCTGCGTGGCGCTGTCCTGCACCGCGTAGGCACATTCCCGCCCGTATTCGGTGCACAGATAGACGAGCACATCAGCGATGATGTCTGCGCCTGCCGTGGCGTCCTCTTCGAGCCCGCCGTAGTACGCGGTGATGATCGCAGCGCCACGGGCAGCCGCACGCTCGATCTCGTAGAGGTTACTCATCATTGTCACCTTCCTCGAGCGCCCACACCCAGCCCAACCCCATCGGGTAGTGCTCCTGTCCGTCGATCACGACGGGTGCGAGATTGTCGTACACGTCTGGCATGTCGTCGCACACCCAGCGAATCGACAGAATCTCGTCCGCCTCATCCCATTCCCACGAGTCGAGCATGACTGCTGAGTCGCTGTCTTCCGTCGCATCCTTGAACGCTTGCAATGCACGGACAGCCTCATCACGGGGCAGCAACGGCTGCTCAAACCCGTTCCACGTGTTACCCGGCAGGTGATACCCGCTCACGGTGACGATGTCGTCAAGGTAGAACGATGCACGCTGATACTCAGTCACCACACTCACCCCCTACCGTGGCGTCCGAACAGGCATGAGGATAGCTGAGAAGCGTGGCGCGTAGTCGTCAACCCATGCGGTTGCGACAGCACAAGCCTTGCTTGAGCGTGGCGCGATACGCATGGTGCCCGACTTGTGCACCTTGACGGCAGCCTTCGCGAAGTCTGCGACGAATGCAGCGTTCACGTGGAAAGCCTCAGCCGTGTAGTCAGGCAGGGTCACATCGGGAATGAGCGCCCGATATTTGGGGAACGATCCCAGCACCGTCTGAAACTTGACGCTGCTCACCAGATCCGTACCGTACTCAAGCACATCGAGCGTGACTAGTTGCGTGTCCTGATCGAAGGTGAAACGCACCGTGTTTCCCGGCATGCCACGCTTCGACTTGGGGAGCGACTTAACGGCAGCGGCGAGTGCCTTAGCGTCGATCAGGAAGGTAGCCTCACCCGTGTCACCCGACTCGTGCTCACCCTCACTTAAGGCTTGGAGCGTTGCCCAACCCAGACGGTAGCGGTCCGTGGCAGCAAACGACACGGCTCGACCCGCCCCCGTGACATGCTCCCAACCCTTGCCGTAGTGCGGGGCATGCGACCCTGCCTCTGCGATGTGAACCTCGATGCTGCGCAGATTCTCGGATCCACGACTCGTGGCGGCACACGGTGCCACCCAAGTCAGCGCATCTTGTAGGTGCACGAGGGGCACGGTAGCAGACACCGTGCGAACCTCGGTCAATGTTGTAGTCATGGTTTCATCCTTTCAGTGTTGTTACTTGCTGAGTGTCAGTGTTGCATGTTTCCGTCATCATCGCTAGTCACCCGAACAGGTGACGTTGCGTTGCCGGCGTTCACCCTGGACTCGGGCACGAGGGGACGATACTCGCCGTCGTAACCCAACTCGATCATGGTCTTGCAGTAGTTGCTCATCACTCCCCCTCACCTGTCGCCTCTAGCCGCGTGTAGCCGCGCCGCATCCGTTCCGCGTCGATGTAGT
>ERZ724522.167-NODE-167-length-41855-cov-6.200598_pt1 | contig 41855 bp, 47 predicted proteins | sample MGYA00376055_ERZ724522 | MGnify/ENA primary metagenome ERZ724522 (study PRJEB28724, sample SAMN07190884) | wastewater metagenome | isolation source: effluent of sewage treatment plant in Hong Hong | place: Hong Kong | collected 2016-03-17 ... | reverse complement strand
ATTTTGATCATGCTGTGCTCTCGGTTGGTTGAAAAAAACCCGGGACTGCCCCGGACCATGCCCGCTGCGACGGGCAAGGGCCGATGTGCGTCAGACCACGCCCCAGCCGCCAGGGGCCATGCGGGCGTTGAACTCGGCGGCGCGCTGGGCCTTTGCGGCGCGGTCTTCGGCGGCCCGAGCATCGGCGAGCCCGCAGGCGAGGTTCGCCGCGCTGAAGCAGGCGGGGGTGGACGTGCCGTCAGGGTTCATCACACCGTACTGCACCCCGTTGGGTGTCTCCTGACCGAAGACCACGTACGGGTAGCACGACCCGGCCGAGTGCTTCCGCACGCTGCTGCCGTCAGGCAGGTGTCCTTGGTAGCTCATGGTGTTCCCTTCAGCACGTCGGCGTGCATGGTGTTGATGTGTTCGATCATGCGGCCGCGGGCCTTGTTGCCCTCGCGCATGCCGTAGCCCCGGCCAACGCCAGGGCGGCCCTTGAGCACCTTCTCGAAGTGCCTGCAGTGGTTGCAGCAGCGCATCACGGCAAACGGCCCCTCGACCGTCTTGAAGTGATCCGCCGCCGGGGATGGGTGGTAGGCCATGGCTCAGTTCAGCAGCAGGATGGGGGACTGCTTCGCGCCCTCGGGCATCACGAAGAACTCGGGGTTGAAGTCACCCCATTCGCGGGCGTTGGGGCCCACGAGGTAGCCCCGGTCGGTCTCGGGCAGGAACATAGCCACGCAGTCCTGCTTGAACATCTCGGACAGGGTGTAAGCCACGCCCTTGGCGTAGCAGTCGCCGGGCAGCTGGCCGTCGACGATCATGGTCTGCACCTCGACCAGGGTGCCCTGGGGGTCGGGGTAACTGACCGTCTTGGTCTCGATCTTGACGTCCGGGCCGAAGAGGCGGCCGATGGCGAAGGCGGCATCGACGCGGGTGGCGTCGGCAACTTCCAGGTTCATGATGGTGCGCATTGAAATCTCCAGTGCTGAGCGCTCACCGCGAGCGCTCGATTCTGGAGCCCGCCGAAGCGGGCCCGAGGTTAGCGGCGCAGCGCCGCGATGCCTGTCACCAGGATGACGAGGTTCGCCACGCAGGTGACGCACAAGGCCACCAGGGTGACGATCTGCGTGAGGGTCCAGCTTTCCATTTTGTCGCTCCGTTGGTTGAGGGGAGACCGAAGTGTATCACAAGTTCGAAGTTGTGCAAGCGATACAACCGCCGGGTTGTATTTATTTTAGAGTGACTTCTCTAATTCTTTTGGCCAGATGCGTGGTATGCGCGTGCGCACGAAGGCTGGTGACTACTTCCCGTTGTGGTATGCTGCCGGCCCCGATCAACCTACCTGAGATCACCCATGTCCAAGCAAAAACTCAAGGGTGTCGCCCTTGCCATCAAGCGCGCAGGCGGCCAGACCCAATTCGCGGAGGCCTTGGGCGTGACCCAGCAGGCCGTGTCCAAGTGGGCCCTGCAAGGCTACATCCCCGTGCTGCGCGTCGTCGAGGTCGAGCAACTCACCAAGGTGCCCCGCAGCCAGTTGGTGAACCCACGCCTGCACGAACTCGTTCGCCGCTGAGAGGCCAGCCAATGGCCACAGGCAATCAACCGCTGGGGTTGCTGCCCCAGCACATCCCTATGGGGCTGCAAGGGCAGCCTCGCTTCTGCACATGGCTCACGCGCTGGGACGACAGGCGCAAGAAGTGGGACAAGGTGCCCACCTTCCCAAGCCACCCGGTCAACGGGCTGTCAACCAACGAACACCTTCACTGGACCACCTGCGACGTCGCCCTGGCGTCCTGGCGCGCCAACCTGGGCAAGACGTTCGACCGCAAGGGTGTGAAGTACACCATGGCCGGCATCGGCTACGTGATGACCGGGCCGCACGGCGTGGTGGGCATCGACCTGGACCATTGCGTCGATGAGCACGGCGAGATCGCGCCTTGGGCGCGCGAGGTGATCGAGGCCGTTGGCAGCTACGCCGAGCGCAGCCCCTCTGGCACCGGGGTGCGCATCTTCTGCTGCGGCGACATCGACCAGCACGACGTGATCAACACTCAGGTCGGCATTGAGATGTACAGCGGCAACAGCGCGCGGTTCCTCACCGTCACCGGCCAGCACATCGAGGGCACGCCCGAGGACCTGACCACGCCCGACCCCAAAGTGATCGAGGCGCTGGTGGCCAAGTACCGTGTGGCCGAGCCGGTGAACGTCAACCTGCGCGAGCAGCCCGACATCCTGGACCCGCTGCTCATCGAGAACTGGGAGACCACGGCCATCGACTGGAAGGCGCGCAACTTCCTGGCGAATGGCACGGTCAAGGATGGCAGCGCCGAACTCAACTACGCGGCGCGTGCGCTGTTCGCCGAGGGGTTCGTCGCCCAGGCCGTGTTCAGCATCCTGGTGCACAACCGGCACGCCATGGACGTGGCCCTGCGCCATCGTCGCGACAACTACGACAAGGCCATCGACTACATCTGGGAGCACCACTGCCTGCAGCCCGAGGCCAAGCAGATGGCCACCCACGCTGACTTCGCTGCCCTGGGCGACGCGCTCGATGCCTTCGACAAGGTGGGCCAGGACGACGTGATCGAGGTGCAGGCCACCGAGGTGCCCGAGCCCATGTTCGAGGCCCTGGAGGGCCCGCCAGCGCCCGCTGCAGCGCCTGTCCAGACCACCACCACCTTCCACCTCACCGACGTCATCGACTTCCTCAAGCGCAGCCCACCCGTGTGGCTCATCAAGCGGGTGCTGCCCAAGGCGGCGCTGGCCGTGCTGTTCGGCAAGTCGGGCAGTGGCAAGTCATTCATCGCACTGGACATGGCCATGGCCATGGCCCGTGGGGTGGACTGGCGTGGCCGCAAGGTCAAGCGCTCGCGTGTGGTGTACGTGGCAGCCGAGGGCGTTGCGGGATTCCGCAATCGCATCGACGCGTACATCAGGCACCACCAGCTGGACCCGGCCGAGTTCGCGAAGTGGTTCAAGGTGATCACCCGCGCACCCAACATGATGGACAAGAACGAGTCGGTCCAACTGTGCAAGGACATCCTGACCTGGGGCCGCGTGGACCTCGTGATCGTGGACACCTTCGCCCAGGTGACCCCGGGCGCGAACGAGAACGCTGGCGAGGACATGGGCCGGGCGCTTGGCCACTGCAAGGGCATCAACACGGCCACGGGCGCCATGGTCATGCTGGTGCACCACGCGGGCAAGGACGAGAGCAAGGGCGCCCGGGGCTGGTCTGGTCTGCGCGCTGCGGCCGACGTCGAGATGAGTGTGGTGGACGACGGGCCCGTCCGGGTGCTGGAGATCACCAAGCAGAAGGACGGGGAGCAGGGGGAGCGCTTCGGGTTCACCCTGGCCAAGGTGCCCCTGGGCATGGACGAGGACGGGGAGACCTACGACTCGTGCGTGTGCATGGAGGCCCAGGCGCCAGCCCCAGGGCCTGCAGCGCCGGCCCCCGCATCGAAGCCCAAGAGCGCGTTGGCCATGTGGATGGACGCGCTGCTGCAGGTGATCGACGACACGGGCCAGATCACTGGGCTGGTGCGCGAGGAGATGCTGGAGGCAGCCAACGACATGATCCCCGCGGCCGACAAGCCAGCATTGAAGAAGAACCAACGCACCTCGGCACTCCGTGCGTGGAATCAGCTGATAGCAGATGGAGTGCTGCAACTTGAGAACGTCAACGACGTGGAAGGAACTGTATGTCTGAAGACCTTGGTTTGAGTACGAGCAAGCGAAACGCGATCCTCGCGATGCTGCACCTCGATCTGCACGTTGGGCTGCCCGCGCGCGCACGTCAGATCACCTTCGATGTGCTGGTGAAGCACGGCCGGGAGATGTACGCCGCGGGGCTGGCGGGCCACCCCCAATCGGACGCGCCCATCGACATGGTGCTCTTCTGCCCCAACTGCGGCATGAAGCACGTCGACGGGCTCGAGGAGCACGACGAGGCCAAGGCCTACACCAGCCCGCCCACACCCTGGACCAACCCGCCCCACCGCAGCCACCTGTGCAAGGGGTGTGGCACCATCTGGCGCCCTGCTGACGTGTGCACGAACGGCGTGGAGGCCATCAGGACGATGGGGGACAACGACACCTACCCAGTCAGGGTGAAGGTGCCGCCGCTGTGGGTCCGGCGAGTGGAGCATGCGGCGGGCAGCGCCAAACTCCACTTCACTCGGCCCCTCACCCCCTTGGAGGCCGCCGAACTGCTCGATACGGTCAACAACGCCCTGGCCAAGGCGCCCAAGCCATGAGCGCGGGCGTGCTTCCCGCCGGCCCTGGCTGGGCCGTGCTGATCTGGCGCGTGAAGCGCGAGACCGTCCCCTTCAGCCTGGAAATGATGGCTGGCGGCCCCGTGCCTGTGGTGGGCTGGCGCGTCGACGAGGATGGGGAGGTGATGCCGGTCACGCCCTACGGCACGGTGCGAGCGGGCGCGAACAAGGCGCCGGGGATCGTGCCGACCGTGGTCCTGATCCGGGACCCGAGCATGGATGTGCGTGACGCAGCGGGCGAGATGGTCGGGCGGCTGGGGGGCATCAAGGACCTGGAGACCCAGGTTCGTGTGATTTTCAGCAACTGCGAGCATGCAAAAAAGAGCAAGTAGTGGGCGTGGCTGCAGACCGGCTGCATGCAGCCGCCTTGCAGCCGTCTTGCAGCCAGACCCCGGCAAGGCGGCTGCAGGCTGCAGCTGCAAGGTATGACTAGGGAATACCTGCAGCTGCAGCCAGCGCAGCCCAGTTTCTTGCAGCTGAACGTGCAGAAAACAGGGCCTTCGTTCATCCCAGGGTGGAATCTGCAAATTTTGCAAGGAAGGTGCTGATGGTCCGGAAACGCAGATTCGTGTGGCAGCCGTACGGCGAGCATCACCACAGTGCCAAGCTGACCGACCACGAGGTGGCGCTGGTCAGGCAGCTACGGCGGGGTGAACGGGGCTACTGGACATATGCCCGGCTGGCCGAGAAGTTCGAGATCAGCAAGTCCCAGGTGCGCAACATCGTCAAACGGCGCCAGAGGCACTGAGCGGGTGGGTGGCACCCCCGGCCTGGACCGGGTGCACACAGCGCCTTGGCGGGCCCGTACAGTGCTCGCATGCCCACCCTCAAGCCACCAGCCGAGACCCCAGAGGCCAAGGCCGCCTTCTGCGAGACCCTGGCCAACACCTGCCACGTAGGCAAGGCTGCAGCCGCGGCCGGCGTGACCCGCAACACCTGCTACGTGTGGCGGCGGCGCGACCCCGAGTTCGCCGCGGCATGGGACTTGGCCGAGCAGGTGGGTGTCAGCGCAATGGAGGACGAGGCCAAGCGGCGCGCCTTCGAGGGGGTGGAAGAGCCCCTCACCTACCAGGGCAGCTTCAGCTACCTCTACGAGACCCGGCTCGATGCCGAGGGCGACGTGATCCGCGACCTGATCGACGGCAAGCCCACCATGTTCCCCGTGCTCGACGAGAACGGCAACCACCGCATCGCCACGGTCAAGAAGTACAGCGACAGCTTGGTGGGCCTGCTGCTCAAGGGCCACGCCCCGGACAAGTACGCCGAGCGCTCGAAGGTGGACGTGAAGGGTGACGTGACCATTGCCCAGGCGCTGCTGGCTGCGCGCAAGCGGGTGGGCAAGTGACGACCGACGCCGACATCGAGCTTGCCGAGTTCGTTGGCCAGTTCTGGGATGACCCGCTCGGGTTCGTGATGGCTGCCTACCCATGGGGCGAGGAGCCAGCGCTGCGCGTGGCCAAGCTGCCGGCGCCCTGGAACCTGCTGTACGACAGCGAGTACGGGCCCGACGAGTGGGCCTGCCAAGTGCTGGACGACATCGGCGCCAGCGTGCGGGCCAACGGGTTCAACGGGGTCGACCCGGTGCCGGCCATCCGCGAGGCCATCGCATCTGGCCACGGCATCGGCAAGTCTGCCCTGGTGGCGTGGGTGGTCGACTGGATCATGAGCACGCGCCCGCACTGCCACGGCACCGTGACAGCCACCACCAGCAACCAGCTGAGCGCGAAGACGTGGCCCGAGATCAGCAAGTGGACCAACCGCTGCATCACGGGCCACTGGTTCGACGTGACCGTGGGCAAGGGCGCCATGGCCATGAAGCACAAGGACCACCCCGAGTCCTGGTTCTGCGCAGCACAGACCTGCGACGAGACCAACAGCGAGGCGTTCGCCGGCCAGCACGCTGCCGACAGCACCTCGTTCTACATCTTCGACGAGGCGACCGGCGTGCCCGACGCCATCTGGGATGTGGCCGAGGGTGGCCTGACCGACGGCGAGCCCATGTGGTTCGCGTTCGGCAACCCGACCCGCAACGTGGGCGGGTTCGCCGACTGCTTCGGCAAGAACAAGCACCGATGGCGCACTCGGCAGATCGACAGCCGCACGGTGCAGATCACCAACAAGGTCACGCTGCAGCAGTGGGTGGACGACAACGGCGAGGACAGCGACTTCGTGCGGGTGCGCATCCGCGGCGTGTTCCCGGCCAGCAGCAGCGCGCAGTTCATCGGGCGCGATGTGGTGGATGCTGCAGCCCAGCGGGTGCTGGTGCCCGAGGCATTCATCGGCCGCCACTGTGCGGTGGGCGTGGACGTGGCGCGGTTCGGCCACGCCCAGTCCGTGATCCGCACCAGGGTCGGCCGCGACATGCGCTCGATCCCAGCCAAGAAGTTCCGCAAGATGGACACCATGCAGACAGCAGCGCGGGTCGGCGAGCACATCAACTACCTGCGCATGTTGGGGCTCAGCCCGGTGCTGTTCGTGGACGGTGGTGGTGTGGGTGGTGGCGTGATCGACCGGCTGCGCCAGTTGAAGTACGACGTGGTGGAGGTGCAGTTCGGCGGCAAGGCCAACGACCCCAAGCGCTACTTCAACCGGCGAGCCGAGATGTGGGGCACCCTCAAGGACTGGCTGGCCACAGGCTGCATCGACAACGACGAGGGGCTGCTGTCCGAACTGACGGCACCCGAGTACAGCTACAGCCCGAGCGACCAGATCAAGCTGCAGTCCAAGGAGGACATGCATGCCCTGGGCCTCGTGAGCCCGGACGATGCGGATGCCTGCGCACTCACCCTGGCCATGCCGGTGCCCGACCACCCGCCACCCCGCGAGCAGGCCGAAGGGGGTGTACACACGAAAAACCCCCGCGACCACAATCCGTACGAATCGCAGGAGGTTTGACCATGGGTGATCCAATTTCCACATCGTTGCTGCTCGGGCTGGGTGCTAAGACGGTCATCGACGTGACCCAGGCCAACAAGGCGGCCAAAGCTACGGACAAGGCGGCTGCACAGGCGGCTGCCGCAGCCAAGGCCACCGCTGATGCAGCCGATCAGGCCTACAACAAGGCCAACCAGAAGAAGCCCAACGTGCAAGGCCTGTACGAGGACAACGTCGCGGCGGGCAAGGGCGGCACCGCCGGCACACTCATCACGGGGCCGCAGGGTGTGGACCCCAAGACCTTGCTGCTGGGCAAGGCCACCCTCATGGGGGCCTAAGTGGCAGACACCGTCAAGCCCCCGTCGGTCACGCACGACAAGCTGTTCACGCGATGGGGCTCGCTCAAGACTGAGCGCTCGTCCTTCATCCCGCACTACCAGGACCTGAGCCGCTACCTGCTGCCACGCAGCGGTCGCTTCTTCCTGGAGGACAACAACAGCGGGCGCAAGAAGCACAACAACATCCTGGACAGCACCGGCACCCGCTCGCTGCGCGTGCAATCCGCGGGCCTGCTGTCTGGCATGACCAGCCCGGCCCGCCCCTGGATGCGGCTGGCCACACCGGACGAGGACCTGAACAAGGTGCCGGCCGTGAAGTTGTGGCTGTCCCAGGTCACGCGCACCATGCTGGCCATCTTCGCCAAGTCGAACACCTACCGCGCGCTGCACTCGATGTACGAGGAACTCGGGTGCTTCGGCACCACCGCGTCCATCCTGCTGCCCGACTTCCAGAACGTGATCCACCACTACCCGCTGACGGCCGGCGAGTATTGCTTGGCCACCGACTGGCGCGGCAACACGAACACGCTGTACCGCGAGTTCCGCAAGACGGTGGGCGAGACCGTGAAGGAGTTCGGCAGGGACAAGGTGTGCACGTCCACGCGCAACCTGTTCGACGCCGGCCAGCTTGACCAGTGGGTGACCATCATCCACGCAATGGAGCCGCGCGAGGACCGGGACCTGAGCAAGCGCGACGCCATCAACATGAAGTGGCGCTCGTGCTACTTCGAACTCAACGGTGAGCGCGGCAAGTACCTGAGCGAGTCCGGGTTCCGCCGCTTCCGCGCGATTGCTGCACGTTGGTTCGCCCAGGGCGGCGACGTGTACGGCGGCAGCCCAGGCATGGACGCGCTGGGGGACCTGAAGCAACTGCAGCACCAGCAGATGCGCAAGGGTCAGGCCATCGACTTCATGATCAACCCACCGCTGCAGGTGCCGATGGGCCTGAAGGACCGAGATGTGGATCGGCTGCCCGGTGGCATCACGTTCTACGACGGGCAGACCCAGGGCATCAAGTCCATGTTCGACGTGCGGCTGGACCTGAGCCACCTGCACAAGGACATCATGGACGTGCACCAGCGCATCCGGGAGGCGTTCAGCGCTGACCTGTTCCTGATGCTGGCCAACGACAGCAACCCGAAGATGACCGCGACCGAGGTGGCCGAGCGGCACGAGGAGAAGTTGCTGATGCTCGGGCCCGTGCTCGACCGGCTGCACAGCGAGATGCTGAGCCCCCTGATCGAGATGACCTTCGATCAGATGATCGAGGCCGGCATCGTCCCCGCGCCGCCCGAGGAACTGCACGGCATGAAACTCGACGTCGAGTTCGTGAGCATGCTGGCCCAGGCCCAGCGCGCGATTGCCACCAACAGCGTGGACCGCTTCGTGGCCAACCTGGGGCAGGTGGCGTCGTTCAAGCCCGAGGTGCTCGACAAGCTCGACAGCGACGTGTGGGTCGACAAGTACAGCGACATGCTGGGGATCGACCCCGAGATGATCGTGGCCAACGACAAGGTGGCCATCGTGCGGCAGGCCCGCGAGCAGCAGAAGGCGGCAGCGCAACAAGCGGCCCAGGCCGAGCAGATGGCCAGCGCCGCGCAGAAGGCGGGCACTGTGCCCACGCAAGGTGGCGGGTCCAACCTCGCCGTCGACATGATGAACCAGTTCACGGGTTACGGTAGCCCGAATGGAGTAGGACTATGAGTGGATGGCGCCAAGGGGAAACAGGGGACCTCTTCCACCCCATTACCAACAAGTGGGTCGGCGTAAAGAACGCGGACGGCACAGAGTGTCTGGTCCCTACGTTTTCTGCCGATGGCGCATCCCTGGTGTCAGGGGATGGGAGTGTGGTCCTTGGCCGCATTCCCCAAGGCCTTGCTCAAGCCACCGCGATACCCGAGGTAATCTTCGACCAGTCGAAGGGCGGGCAGTACGTGTTCACGCAATATGACGGAACGTACGGTAACTACTGCTCTTCGCTCAGTATTGCCACCGGCTCGCTCGCGAGCCTGAGCAAGACCAGCTTGCAGGCCGTGACAAATGTCAGCAATCTCAAGGACACATCCGGAGCAGCGATCACTGCGGGTGACGTGACCTGTGCATGGTGGCTGTCGGAGACGCGATTCCTGTTTGTCGGTCGCAAGCTGTCCAACAACACGTACTACATCTGGCTGTGCAACTACAACGGCAGCGCATGGACGGTCGGCAGCAATTCGACCGCGTTCGACAACGGCAATGCAGTGCTCGCGCTGGGCCTGTATTCCGGCGGTCAGGCTGGGCTATCAGGCATCCTGCACGCCCGGTCCCTGGCGGTCAAATCATCGACCGAGGCCGTGATCGGCGAATACAACATCAACGGCAGTCGCGTCGCCGGGGCGGCAAACGATGCAGTCCGCGTCTACCGCACGACTGACGGCGGTGTGACGTGGACGGCAATCCTGGTGTTCAACACGAACGGGAGCACGCGCCAGATCCGTCATTGCCACGTTGTCCGTTACGACCGGTACACAGGCGACTGGTACATGGTGTTTGGGGACGACCCCGATTCTGCGGTCATCCGGTGGGATGGGTCGTCTGCATCTCCTCCGTCCAACAGCGCCCTGACTGCGGCTGGCGTTGGTCGCACACCTGGGTGGGAGGTCATGCACGATACGGCCGGCCTTGAATGCCGCAGCGGCGATGTGTCAATCCATCCACAGACTGCGTACTACATGGCCGACAACAGCGAAGTCAACACGCCCATCAAGTACGCGTTTCAGGTCGCCAAAGCCAAGCCCATGTTCCGCGCACAATCCGCAGAATATGAGCGCACGACGGGCCGCCCGCCGCTGATCCAGTGCGAGCTGACGAACGGCGCTGCGTTCTGGGCGTCGATGCGCGAGAACACGGATGTAGGCGCCTCTCCGGAGCCATTCCAGGGCTACGATTTCTGGTACACGCCGGACGGCAATACGTTCTCGCGCATCGCCCGCACCAGGGACAACAGCGCTCTGACGGCTGGAGTCATCACGCAGATGATGATGACGACCGAGGGCAAGATCGTGATCAGCGGCACGAACAGCAAGGGGACCAAGCTCCTGCCTTCGGCGTCGTCGAATGGGCAGGGGTCCATCGTCGTCACGCCTGTGGTGTGGGATGGCACTGTTGCCACGCTGCAGGGCGCAGCCTGACTGATTCCCCTCCCCTGCCGGTGCACATAGGAGAAAACATGATCTCGCTCAAGGTCGAAGACGACAACAGCACGATGACGCAGCCAATGCGCTACGACGGGTGTCCCTACATCTACCTCAACGATGACCAGCGCGAGGCCCTGGGCTTCACACTGGACAACCTGCCCAAGCCGGGCACGGTGATCGAGGCCATGGTGCGCATGACCGTGACCCGGGTGTCCGCGTCGAGCAACGACGGCGATGAGCCGGCGCCAGACAACGACGTGACCATGGACCTGAAGGTCACCGACATGGGCATCACCAGCAGCGGCAAGAGCGCCGCGGCCACCCTCTACGGGTCGTAGGTGTACACAGTCCCCGCCCACAGCCTTAATCTCACGCCGTGACCGACATCGACCCGACAGACCTTGACTCACAAGAGCAGGCCCAGGCAGCCAAAGCACGACGCGCGCAGATCGCCGCCAAGGCCGAGGAAGAGGACCTGAAGTGGATCATGGCCAACAAGAGGGGTCGTCGCATCGTTTGGGGAATCCTGGCCAACGCCGGGGTGTTCCAGCTGAGCTTCAGCACCAACGCGATGACGATGGCCTTCAACGAAGGTCGGCGAAGTGAAGGCCTAAGAATGCTCGCGCTGCTCCAGGTGCACTGCCCGGATCAGTACCAGGAAATGACACGAGAGAACGCCAAATGATCAAACGCCGCAAGTACGCATCGCCCGACCTCGCCACCTTCAGTGTGCGGCTTGGGTTCGAGCCGGTGGCGTTCAACAAATTGCTGACCCTTGATGGGGCCAGCGATACGCTGATGGGTGGGCCAGCACCATCTGGAACCGACACATCGCAAACCGGCGACGCGAAGTCAGCGGGCGAACAGCCCACGGGCGACGCGAAGCCGGCCGACCAGCAAACTCCAGCCACGGGTGACGCCGGCAAAACCGGCGAGACCACCGACACCACCAAGGCCGATGCGGTCAAGGAGGGCGAGGACGGGGCCGGGAAGGTAGCGCCAAAAGCGCCCGAGAAGTACGAGTTCACGATGCCCGAAGGGGTGGCGCTGGACGCGGAGTTTCTCGGTGAGTTCGAGGGCATCGCCCGCGAACTCGACCTTCCCCAGGAGTCTGCGCAAAAGCTCGCGGACCTGGGCGTCAAGCTCCAGCAAAAGTTCGTGGCGACCCAGACCGAGGCCTTGGACAAGGCCGCGGCTGGATGGTTGGAGGCATCGAAGGCCGACCCGGAATTCGGTGGCGACAACCTTGGGCAGAACATCGCTATCGCCCAGAAGGCGCGCGACACGTTCGCCAGTCCCGCTTTGCGCGAGATGCTGCACGCGGCCAAGCTGACCGACCACCCCGAAGTGATTCGGCTGTTCGTGAAGATTGGCAAAGCGATCAGTGAAGATCGAATGGTCAATGGTGGGTCGGGCAACTCTGCCGACAAACCTGCGGCCAATGTCCTGTACCCCAACCAAAAGTGAAAGCCATCATGAAATCTCTCTTCAACGGTCACACCGCCAAAATGGTGTTGTTCGCGGCCATCTCGGTCGCGCTGTTCCACGTTGGTCTCGTCAGTGCCGAGCACCTTGCGTACATCGGCGTTGCCGGCGCCACGTTGAGTGCCACCGCGCTGACCCTGGCCGACTGGGCCAAGCGCTTGGACCCGGATGGTCAGGTGCCCAAGGTCGCTGAACTGCTGAGCCAGACCAACGAAATCCTGGAAGATGCCGTGTTCGTCGAGGGCAACCTGCCGACGGGGCACCGACTGACGGTTCGCACTGGGCTGCCTGCGGTCTTCTACCGCATGATCAACCAGGGCGTGCCGACCAGCAAGAGCCAGACCGCGCAGATCGAGGAAGCCTGCGGCATCCTGGAAGCGCGCAGCCACATCGACGTGGAACTGGCCAAGCTCAACGGCAACACCGCTGCCTTCCGCCTGGCGGAAGATCAGGCCTTCATCGAGGCGATGAACCAGACCATGGCCGGCGCCATGTTCTACGGCAACCCCGGCACCGACCCACGTCAGTTCCTGGGCCTGCAGACCCGCTACTCCAGCCTGGGCGCCGGTAATGGCCAGAACATCCTGGACGCTGGTGGTGTGGCCTCGACCAACTGCTCGATCTACTTGGTCGTGTGGGGCGAGAACACGGTTTTCTGCCCGTTCCCGAAGGGCTCGAAGGCCGGCCTGATGCACCAGGACCTGGGCGAGGAGTCGGTGCCTGACGCCAACAACAACTTCTACCAAGCGCTGCGTGCGCTGTACCAGTGGAAGAATGGCGTGGCCGTCAAGGACTGGCGCTATGTCGTGCGCATCTGCAACATCCACGTCCCTGACCTGACCGGCCAGACCGGCACCCAGGCATCGACCGCGGCCACGCAGATCATCAACCTGATGAGCCGCGCGCTGGACCGTGTGCCGAACCTGGGCATGGGCCGCGCTGCCTTCTACGCCAACCGCACCGTTTACTCGATGCTGCGCGTGGCGGCCCTGGGCAAGAGCAATGCCGCACTGAGCATCGAGCAGGCGCTCACCCAGTTCGGCACCCCGTATGCGCTCACCCGCTTCCTGGGTGTGCCGCTGCGCAAGGTGGATCAGTTGCTGAACACCGAAACCCGCGTCGTCTAATCCCAGACCCGCACAGACTCAAGAGGTACACGCCATGATTCTCGATTCCGCTCTTCTGCTGTCCGGGTCCGTGGCTGCCGCAACCGGTGTTCTCACCGGTCAGGCAGCCAACGGCGCCGGCAACATCTTGTCCACCAACACGGTGGACCTCGCATCGCTCGCACTGGGGGGCAACCAAGTCTCCGACTTCGGTGCAGGCGAACAGCTGTTGCTGGAGTTCAGTGTGCTCACGGCCCCGACCGTCGGCACCTCGGTCCAGTTCCAGTTCATCCAGGCCGACGACGCCGCGCTGACCACCAACTTGCAGGTGATCAGCCAGACTGACGCCATTGCGATTGCCAACCTGCCGGCTGGCGCCATCGTGGCCCTGGGCTTCGACCCAACGGCCCCGCTGGCACCGAAGCGCTACATCGGCGCCCGGTACGTCAACGTCGGCGCCATCGCGACCTTCTCGGTGGTTTGCGCCATCGTGAAGAACGTCCAAGGTGTGAAGAACATCCACTACAAGTCTGGCTACGCGGTGAGCTAATCACCCACTGCCGACGCGTTTGGATCAGGGGCTTCGGCCCCTTTTCCAGTGAAAGCATCCAATTCTTTCTGAAAGGTCACCATGGAAGCAGTAGTCGAAAAGCCGCGTTACGTTGTGTTGGAAACCTCCTTGATCGGGCAGGCCATCGTGCAGCCCGGCACCGAGATCGAGTTCGAGGATGTCCCGGGCGGCAACCTCAAGCCACTGAACGACGCCGCCCGCGCCGCGGTGCAGAAGGCCAAGGATGCCGAGCCTGCGCGCGTCGCCGCGCTCGAAGCGCTGTACGGCGACAAGAGCGGGCTGGGCAATGCTGACGTCCTGGCGGCCGCCATCGTCAAAGCAGTGAACGAGACCAACGCATCGCTGCGCAAAGAGCTTGAAGACATGCGGGCGCGGTTCGAGGCCCTGGGCATCGAGAAGCCGCCGCTGGTCTGAGGGTCTGTTGACGGGGGTCAGCAAGAGGGGCTTCATGCCCCTCGTTTTTCTGGAGGGTAGGACATGACGAGCGAAGTGACGATCTGCAATCTGGCGCTGGCGCACCTGGGTGACCGGGCTACCGTCGTCAGCATCGACCCGCCCGAGGGCAGCCCGCAAGCAGGGCACTGCGCTCAGTTCTACGCGCCGACGCGCGACATGGTGCTGGAGATGCACACATGGTCCTTCACGAAGCGGCGGATCGCGCTGGCCCTCGTCGAGAACCCCTCGAGCACCTGGGCCTATGCCTACGCCATGCCGAACCTGTGCACGGGCGTCCTGGCCATCCTGGACCCCGACGCGGCCGACGACTTCAGCGCATCGGCCAGCAGCCAGACCGACAGCTTCGAGGTGCCCACGGGGGTGAACCAGACCCAAGGTGCGTACACCCCACAGGCCTTCGACATCGAGACCCTGGACGATGGCAGCGTCGTCATCCTGACCAACCAGACCGATGCAGTGTGCCGCTACACCGTGGCCATCACCGACCCCGCCAAGTTCAGCGCGCTCTTCGTGCAGGCCCTCTCCCGGTTCCTGGCCTCGGCGCTAGCGGGCCCGGTGGTCAAGGGCGAGGCCGGCCGCAAGGCGGCCCTCGATCAGGCCAAGATGGGGGAGTATTTCCTGCGCATGGCCAAGGAGACCGACGCCAACAGCCGCAACGTCAAGCCCACGCACCAAGTGCCCTGGCTCGCTGCGCGGGGGTAAGCCATGGCCAGCACGCGCAAGCTCAGCATGTCCTTCTCCGGCGGGGAGATGGACCCCGAGTTCAACAGCCGCATCGACGACGCCAAGTTCCAGGCGGGTGCCGCCCGCATGCGCAACTTCCTGGCGTACCCGCACGGGCCCGCAGCCAACCGCCCCGGGACCAAGTACGTCAACACATGCAAGACCCCGACTAAAAAGACCTGGGTGCGGCCGTTCAGCTTCAGCGCTACCCAGACCATGGTCCTGGAGTTTGGCGAGTCGTACGTGCGTTTCCACACGAATGGCGCCACCTTGCTGGCCGGTTCCCCTGCGGCCTACAGCGGCGCCACTCCCTATGTGGTGGGCGACCTCGTGTCGAGTGGTGGCGTCAACTACTACTGCATCGCTGCCACGACCGGCAATGCCCCGCCCAACGTGACCTACTGGTATCCGCTGCCCAGCGTGTACTACGAGATTCCGACCCCCTACCTGGAGGCCGACCTGGGCGACCTGCACATGGTGCAGAGCAACGACGTCCTGACCATCGTGCACCCGAGCTACGCGCCGCGCGAATTGCGGCGCCTGGGGGCCACGAAGTGGACGCTGGTGCCCATCACCTTCGGTTCGACTTTGACGGCCCCTACGCCCGCGCCAGTGGCCACGGCGACGGTGGCCGTGGGCCCCAACACCAACTACTTCTACGCGGTCACCTCGGTGAGCAGCGACGGCCTGGACGAGTCGCCTCTGTCGGCCACCAGCGGCGCGGCATTCAACAACCTGCTGACCACCGGCAACTACAACACGATCACCTGGACCACCACGGGTGCGACCCGGTACAACGTCTACAAGCAGCAGAACGGGCTCTTCGGCTACATCGGCCAGACCGACGCGCTGACCTTTAAGGACGACAACATCGCGGCGGACATGGGCAAGACCGCCCCCATCGTGAGCAACCCGTTCAGCGGCGCCGGCCTGTACCCCGGCGCGGTCTCCTACAGCGAGCAGCGCCGCTGCTTCGCCGGCTCGAACACCGAGCCCCAGACCCTGTACATGACGCGCAGCGGCACCGAGTCGAACATGAACTACTCGCTGCCCACGCGTGACGACGACCGCATCAAGGCCAAGATGGCCGCGCGCGAGGCCAACACGATCCGCCACCTCGTGCCCGTTGGCCAACTGCTGGTGATGACCGCGGCCGCCGAGTGGCGGGTGACCAGCGTGAACAGCGACGCGATCACGGCCAACAGCATCAGCATCAAGCCCCAGGCCTACGTGGGCGCGAACAACGTCACCCCGGTGGTGGTCAACAACAACGTGGTCTACGCCGCGGCCGACGGCGGCCATGTGCGCGAGATGGCCTACCAGTACCAAGCCGGCGGCTACGTGACGGGCGACCTGTGCCTGCGCGCGAGCCATCTGTTCGACGATTTGGACATCGTGGACATGGCGTTCGCCAAGGCGCCCAAGCCCTACGTGTGGGCCGTGAGCAGCAACGGCAATCTGCTCGGGCTGACCTACGTGCCCGAGCAGCAGATTGGCGCATGGCACCGGCACGACACCGCGCTGGGCACGTTCGAGTCCTGCTGCGTCGTGAAGGAGGGCCGCGAGTCCGCGCTGTACGTGGTGGTCAACCGCACCATCAACGGGGCCCAGACCCGCTACATCGAGCGCTTCTCCACCCGCCAGTTCACCAACCTGGAGGACGCCTTCTTCGTGGACTGCGGCGCCACCTACAGCGGTGTGGCCACCACCACGATCACCGGGCTGACGTGGCTCGAAGGGTGCACCGTCAGCGTGCTGGGCAACGGCGCGGTGTTCCCACAGAAGGTGGTGACCGGGGGCGCTATCACTTTGGAAGCACCGTGCACCAAGGTGCACGTCGGCCTGCCCATCACGGCCGACCTGCAGACCATGCCGCTGGCCGCCCAGATCGACGCAGCGTATGGCGAGGGCCGGGTGAAGGACATCAATCAGGTCTGGCTCAACGTGGTCAAGTCCTCGGGCATCTTCGTGGGCCCGGACTTCGACAACCTCACCCCGTACAAGCAGCGCACCGAGGAGAACTTCGGCACGCCGCCGGCCATGAAGACCGACACCGTCGACGTGGTGATCAACGGGGTCTGGCAATACTCGGGTCAGATTGCAGTGCGTCAGTCCGACCCGTTGCCTCTGACGATCACCAGCATCACCGCGGAGGCAGAACTCGGTGGTTAAGATTCGGCACGCCAGGATCGAGGACGGCCCGGCCATCGTGGCCCTGGGCCACTTCATGCACGCGGAGAGCCCGCGCTACCGCGATGCCGTCTACTCGGAGGCTCGGTGCCTGAGCACCTTTGAGAGCCTCATGGGCAACGAGTTCGGGGTCGTGCTCGTGGCCACCGACGACGAGGAACTGATCGGCATGATGGTCGGGTTCGTGATGCCGCCATTCTTCAGCGAGGGGCTCACGGCCAGCGAGATGGTGCTCTACGTTGCGCCCAAGTGGCGCGGCTCCAGCGTGGCGCCGCGGCTGGTGTGGACCTTCGAGCACTGCGCCCAGGAGAAGGGCGCCACCGAGATCAGCGTCGGGGTCTCCACGGGGGTGGACGCCGACCGCACGACCAAGTTCTACCAGCACCTGGGCTACACCTTGATGGGCACCACGCTGCTCAAGCGACTGCCGTGCACACAAGGCAAGCCGGCCGCAGCATAGTCAACCATTTTCAAGGACGCCACCATGTGCACACAAGGGGTATCTCTCGGGCTCCAAGGCATGGGGGCCGTGACCAGCGCCGTCGGCGCCTATAGCTCGGCCAAGGCCCAGAAGTCCGCCCTGCGCGGGCAGGCTGTCATCGACGACATCAACGCCCGCCAGTCCGAGACCGCGTATCAGGTGGCCATGCTCTCGGGCCAGCGCGAGGTGCAGAAGGTACAGGCGGGCGCCGCCCAACTCAAAGGTCGCCAGCGCGCCGCACTCGCCGCCAACGGGGTGGACCTGGGCACGGGCTCGGCGGCAGAGGTGCTCACCAGCACCGACGTGATGAGCGAGATCGACGAGAACACCCTGGCGGCCAACGCGGTACGCGCAGCCTGGGGGTACAAGATTCAGAAGACCGGCTTCGAGAACGACGCGCTGTTCAAGCGCGCAGGCGCCAGCGCCATCAGTCCGTTCGGCGCCATGACCACCTCGCTGATGGGCAGCGCGGGCGCGGTGGCCAAGTCGTGGTACGACTACACCAAGAACGAACCAGCCACCCCCACGCGTATGCGCGACGGCAGCGCGCCGAAGATGCCTACGCTGGGCCAACCAGGGTACTGACATGCCAACCGTTCCAGACTACGGCGCGCCGCGCTCTTCCATCGAGCAGGGCGGCAACAACACGTTCCGCCAGCCCCAGGGCCCCAACCCAGGGGAGATCGCCGGCAGGGCCGCCATGGCCTCTGGCGACGCCATGGTGGGCCTCGGCGGCAAGGTGGGTCAGATCGCCAACGAGATGGCCGAGCAGGCCAATCAGGTACGTGTGACCGACGCGGTCAACCAACTGACCAAGGCCCGCACCGAACTGCAGATTCAGGCCGTGTCGCTGCAGGGCCGCGCCGCGCTGGAGCGACCCGACGGCAAGAGCCTGATGGACGAGTACGGCGAGAAGTTGGCCGAGGTGGCCAAGGGTATCAACGAGGGGCTGGGCAACAAGGCGCAGCAGCAGGCCTTCATGGGCCACGCAGGGCAGGTGGGCAACGCGTTCCTGGGCACGCTGGGCAACCACATGATCCAGCAGCAGAAGCAGTTCGAGGTCGAGACCGACGCGGCCAAGGTGGATCAGGCCGCCAAGCAGGGCGGCCTGCTGTGGGCGTTCCCCAACATCATCGACGAGTCGAAGGCATCCATCGAGGCCGTGCTGGCCAAGACCATCCAGCGCAACGGATGGGACGCCACCAAGGACGCGGCCTTGATTGCGGACGCACGCGACAAGATGATGACCCCGCTGCACCAGGGCGTGATCCGCGGCATGATCGCGGGCGGCAAGCCTGAGATGGCCAAGGCCTACTTCGAGGCCAACAGCGCCGGCATGACCCTGCAGAGCAAGGTGCAACTGGCCGACATGATCCAGGTCGGCGCCGCGGCCGAGAAGGCCCAGCGCATCGGTGCGCAGATCGCCGACCAGTTCGACTACCTGCACACCAAGGATGCGCAGAAGGCCATCGACGCGATGGACATCCCCGCGTCTGAGAAGGTGGCCATTCGCAACGAGGTCGAGCACCGGCACGCGGTGGCCCAGTCCGACGCCGACAAGAGCAACGCGGTCTACGTCGGCCGCCTCGACGAGATGGTGCAGCGTGGCATGAGCCAAGCCGCCATCGAGAAGACACCTGAGTTCATGGCCGTGCGCGACAAGGGCACCGTGCTCAAGCTCATCCGCGAGCGCACCGAGCACGCAGTCAATCTGCAGGCGGCCATCGAGTCGCGCGACTACACCCGCGTGCAGCGCCTGCGCGCGGAGCAGACCTACAACACCATGGGGCGCATGTTCGCTTACCAGGACCCGCAGGTCCTGGCCGGCATGACGCGGCCCCAGGTCGCCGCCCTCCAACTCGAACTCGGTGCCGAGAACACCGGCAAGTTGTTGGAGCGCTGGGACATGTTCGCCAAGTCCAAGGACAAGCTCACCGAGGCGAAGATCGACAACGACCTGTTCAACAGCGTCGCCGACACGCTCGGGCTCAAGCCCTACGCTGCGCACACCGAGGACGAGAAGCGCGCGCTGGGCAATGCCCGCAACAACGCGGAGATCGCAATCTCGCTGCGCCAGCAGAAAACCGGCAAGGAACTCACCCGCGAGGAGAAGAGTTCGATCATGGCGCAGATGGCTGCCTCCGAGGTGAAGACCAAGGGTCTCATTTGGGGAACCAACCCATCGAACCTGCTGGTGGCCCCGAGCAAAGACGTCGACACCATCGCGGTGCCCGACATCGAGCGGGGCAAGATCATCGACAAGGCGCGCCGCGAGACGGGCGATCCGAAGTTCATGCCGACCGAGGCGCAAATCGGTGCGGCGTACAAAGCAAAAATGATCCAGGGGGTTGCCAATGGCCGGTGAATACGATGGCATCAGCGTGGTGGGCAAGACCCCCACCAGCGGGGACTACGACGCCATCGACATCACCGGGGCGTCGCGCCTGCGCGCGAACGTCGGCACGGTGTTCGACGTCAACCCGGATGAGGTCGCGCGCAAGCGCAGGCTGGCTGAGTACCTGGGCTATCGGCCGGCGGCCGGCACGATCCTGCCCGACGCCGATGTGCGCCGCGAGGCCGCGGTCAAGACCGTGGAACAGAACGTGCAGGGCGCACCTGCGCTACGCCAGCAATACACCGACGAGGAGTTCGCCGCGCTCGGGCACGACAACAGCTTCAACTTGTCGCAGATCGAGAAGGGCATCCAGGCCCTGCTGTACCCCACGCCGAAGAACAACTTCCGCGCTGAACTGAAGTCGCTGCCCGGAGCCCTGGCCTCCGGGGCTCCCGCCATGGGGGCGGGCATGTACGGGCTCGCGGCCTTTGGCGCCGGCTCACTGGGCGCAACAGGGGCCGAGAGCTTCATGCTCGATCAGGCCCAGCAGTCCGCGGATGTGGCCAAGCGGTGGCAGGGTGTGTTCGGCCAGAGCAAGAACAACGACGTGCGCGCAGTGGGCTCGGGCCTCCAGTCCGCGGGGCAGGCGTTGATGCTGTCGCCCCTGGCGATCTTCGGCGGCCCCGCGGGGGTGCGAGCGATGCTTGGCATCATGGCCGCAACGCAGGGTGGCCAGACCTACACAGAGGACCGCACCTTCGATTTCAACAAGGCGGTGCCCCAACGCCAGAGTGTGTTCACCGCTGGCGTGCACGGCATCGCGGACGCAACCGCGGAGTACATGGGCGAGCGTTACTTCGGCGCGGGCGGATTCTTCGAGCGCGTGGCTGCGGGCGCGACTGCGGGCAAGCTGTTGATCTACGAGATCGCCAAGGAACTACCGGGCGAAATCGCGACCACCTTGGTGCAGAACTTCAACAAGTGGGTCTTGACCGAGCCCGACAAGTCGGTGAAGGACTTCTTGCTGGAGCAGCCCGACGCGATCCGCCAGACGGCCATCGCGACTGTCGTCGGGGGCGGCACCCAGATTGGTGTGGTCAAGACCGCGGAGGCCGTGATCGGTCGCCACATCGAGCACCAAGCACGGGCCAACGCCGCGGCGCAGAACGCCGAGGTGATCAAGCACATCATGGGTCTGGCCGAGGCTGACGTGCTGCGCGAGCGCAGCCCGGAGACCTTCGCCCAGTTCATGCAGGCCGCGGCCGAGCACGGCCCCATCAGCGACGTCTACATCGACGTGCACACCCTGGCCGAGACCCTGGGCAACAAGATCGAGGACGTCAAGGCCCTGGTGCCCAGCATCGGCGCCCAGTTCGATCAGGCCATGGCCGAAGGCCCTGGCAGCCAGATCAGGATTCCGGTGTCCGAGTTCGCCACCAACCTTGCGGGCGAGGCCTACGCGCAGCCGCTGATCGAGCACCTGCGTGCGGGTGAAGACGCTATGAGTGCGGCCGAGGCCAAGGTCTACATGAAGAAGCAGGGCAACCGCATCAAGGAAGAGATCGCCAAAGTGATGAAGGAGAAGCAGAACGACGACGCCTTCAAGGCCAGCCGCGATGCGGTACAGGCCGAGACCCTGGCCAAGTTCAACGCTGCAGGTCGCTACACCGCAGCGGTGAACGAGAAACTCGCGACGCTGCACGCCAACGTCTACTCGGTGTTCGCAGCCAAGCTGGGCATGATGCCCGAGCAGTTCGCCAAGGAGTACGAGGTCCAGATCAAGCACGAGGAGGGCGCCGCCACCTACAACAAGGAGGCCTTGCTCAAGCCGGGTGAACTGACGGTCGAGGGATACCACTTCAGCAAGGAGCAGCGCCCGAGCCTGACCACCCGGATGTTCGGCACCGGGCTCAAGGGCAGCAACCAGGAGGTCTTCAAGAATGCAACCGACAAACGTCTGCGCAATCGCCTCTATTTCTACGTTGACAAAGGCACTGGCATCAACCCGGAGGCGGGCGTGGGGGCCTACGGGCACAAGGCCAAGCTGTCCAACATCTACGACGCAAACAGCGACCCGCTCCGACTGCGCAAGGGAGGGCAAGAGGCTTTCGAGTCTGCAGTTCTGGACCGCGGTTTTGCGGGATACCTGGATCGACTCGATGGCACGCAGTCCGGTCACGTCGTGCTACTCGGAGATCAGTCGATTACCCCGGAGGCCCTGGGACCGCTGAGCAAGACGACCGGTGAGGTGGTGCCCCCGCCCGCTGCTCGGGCGAGCGAAGGGCGCGACAAGATCGTCGACGCGTTGCAAGCGAACAAGAACTTGCCGATGGGCGCGCCCCCGATCTCGATGTGGCGCAACCTTCTCAAGGGTGAGATCGCCGATGCACTGGAGAAGGCCGGCGTGTTCGACGGCGACCAGTCGCGCACCATGTACAAGTCCGAACTCATTCGAGCATTCGAGAAAGCGACCGAAGACCCGAATGCATTGAAACCCGCGCACGGAGCCGGTGTGTTCTTCAGGGCCAAGGACACGGGGCGCATCCTGCTCGTCAAGCGTGCGGACAACGTGTCGCAGCCTCGCACATGGAACCTCGTCAGCGGCGCCATCGAAAAGGGCGAGACCCCCGAGCAGGCCGCGATGCGCGAGGCCAAGGAGGAAATCGGGTACACAGGCGGCGGGAACCCGCGCTTCGTGGGGCAGACCTCGCACGAGGGCGTGGTCTTCAACAGTTACGTGGTCGATGTGCCGAACGAGTTTGTGCCAACACTCAACGAAGAGAACACGGGGCATGGGTGGTACGACCCAGGCGCACTGCCCGATGATCTGCACCCGGGGGTCTCGCGGCTCATGGACGCGCAGGAGAAGGCACTCGGCCAGGATTACGATCAGGCCGCGCGGATCAAGACCGGGCCCGAACTTTTCACCGACGTGATAAACAAGCTCGGGCTCACCCCGCAGGAGGTTGCCGCCACCGCGCTGGAGTTCATGACCGGGCTGCCCGGCGACATGGCCTTCTTCACCCCACACGGGGCTCACGACATGGGCGTGCCCGAGGTGGTGCAGTTTCTCGACGCGCGGCGCAAGGCCAGCGGGCTGCCGGTGCTCGACATCAGCAAGCCAGAGGATCGCGCGCAGCTTGCGCGCCTTGTGGCTGCCGAGGCCCTGGCCGCAATCAAAAGCGCGGGCGCCAGCCTGGAGTGGTATGACCAGACGATCCGCTCGATGCTCGACACCGTGGCGCTGCAGCACCCTGAACTGAAGTCGGACCCGCACGCGCGCAACGTGTTCCTGATCGCAACGGCCATCACGTCGCAGGGCCTGAACCCGGTGGGCAACTTGAAGTTCGCGCGCGCCCAGTACGAGGAGTTCACCAAGACGGGCAAGTTCCCCGAGGTGGGCCAGGGCGATTCGGGCGAGGCCATGGCCAAGAACTTCGTCAAGGCCAACAAGCTGATGGCGGCCTTCACGCCGAAGGAACTGGCCGACTTCCTGGTCACCGAGTTCACGGTCAAGGAACTGTCGACCATTGGCTTCGAGGTGTCGGGCGAGAGCATGGGCACCAAGGTGCTGGGCAGCGCGGTGTTCGGCCCGAAGATCGGCTTTGGGTTCTACTCCAACCTGAACGGCAACTTTGAGCCCGTGACCATGGACATGTGGTTCATGCGCACGTTCGGCCGGCTGGCCGGCACCCTACCTGACTTTGATCCGAAGCGCTACGCGGGGCAGCTTGCGCGGTTCCGCGAGGGGCTGCGCGAGCGGGGCAACAAGCGCGGGCTGTACGCTCGCGACTTCGATCCGGAGATGGTGGCCAAGGCCCTGGTCGATGACGACGCAGCGCTGGCCCTGGCACGGGTGGTGAACTCCGTGCACCAAAAGGACTTCCGCGACAACCGCGCCAAGTTCGACCGCGGCACGCGCGAGAAGAGCACCATCGTGGCGGCATCGGTCACCATGATCCAGTCGATGGACAAACCCAAGGACGTGCCCTCCACCGGCACCGAGCGCAACCACATGCGCGACGTCGTCACCCAGGTGGTCGATCTGGTCCAGCAGCACTACGGCACCCGGGTGCCACCGGCCGCGCTGCAGGCTTTGATCTGGTATCCCGAGCAGGAACTCTATTCGGAGCTTGGGGTAAAATTGCGGGTGACGAGCACAGACTACGCGGACGCCGCCCGCGGTCTCATGAAGGAAGCAGGGTTCAGCGATGCCGACATTGACGCAGCCGCGGGTATCCGGGCAACAACCCAACCTGGACCAACAGGAGTTCGACCGTCGTCTGGCCAAGGAAACGCCAGCGCAAATGGACAAGCAGGTCGCGGGATTAGCGGCGCTGTTCCGCTCCAAGGTGAGCAGCGAACCGCAGCAATCGCAAAGCACCAAGCCGAGCGAACCTTCTTCCAATCCAGCAACGCCGGCCACACCGTAAACATCGGGCTCGACATTCCGGGCGGGGGAACCCTCTCGGTCGATGAGGTCCTGGCTGCACTCACTGCGGCGGGTGTGAAGGTAGGACAACACGCAGTCCACAAGTCGAACACCGAGCAGACCGTGGTCGCCTCGCTCGACCGCGCGCTCACCCCCGAGGAGGCGCACGCGCTGAGCGTGGCCCTGAAGCAAGAGGCCATTGCGCAGATGTCCAACGGCCAGGGCGAACTGTACGGGCCCCAGGCCGAGAACTGGCGCCCATTCAACCCCGAGTATTTCCTGCGCATGGACGGGTCCCGCGCGAACACCGCAGTCCTGGAGCAACCGAAGCGGGGCTCGATCACGTTCGGCACCGACATCACCAAGCAGGCCAGCGTGGTCCGCCTGCTGGAGGATTCGGACCTGTCCACCTACCTGCACGAGAGTGGCCACCTGTATCTCGAAATCATGTCCAACCTCGCCGGCCGCATCGAGGCGAAGATCGCCGCGGGCGAGCAGGTGAGCGATGGCGAGAAGAGCATCGTCGATGACATGCGCACCGTGCTCGACTGGATGGGTGTGAAGGCCACGCCGGAACTGACGGCCATCGAGCGCTGGGTGCTCATGCCGCTGGAAGAGAAGACCACCCACCACGAGATGTGGGCCCGCGGCTTCGAACTCTATGCGTTCGAAGGCAAGAGCCCGAGCCTCGCGCTGCGCGACATCTTCCGCACCTTCCGCGCGTGGCTGGCCCAGGTGTATCGGTCGCACACCGACACGAGCATGGCGCAGACCCTGCGCGTCAACCTGAGCCCCGAGGTGCGTCAGGTCATGGACCGCATGGTGGCCACCACCGAAGACATCCAGGAGGCCGAGGCAGCCCGCGACATGGGCCCGCTGTTCAAGACCGCCGAGGAGGCGGGCATGAGCCCCGAGGAGTGGCATGCCTACCACGACCTGGGGGTGAACGCCACCCAGTCGGCCATCGAGGACTTGCAGGCCCGCAGCCTGCGCGACATGCAGTGGGCCAGCCGCGCCCGCTCGCGCAAGCTCAAGGAACTCCAGGCCCTGCACGACGACCTGCGCAAGGCCACCGAACTGGAGGTGACCGCTGACGTCATGAGCCAGCCCGTCTACCGCGCCTGGGCCTTCCTGACCAGCACGGTGGACCCGGTGCTGCCGGGCGTCGAAGAGGTGGGCAACATCGAGCCCGAAGCGCGCTCGGCCAAGCTGCGCACCTCCTTCGTGAAGGAGATCAGCGAGACCATTTGGAAGGTGCTGTCTGATCGTCACATGACGTCGGACGTGACCGGCGTCGACCCCGATCAGATTGCACCGCTGTTCGGGTTCGACTCGGGCGACATGCTTGTGCACAACCTCGCCAACGCCGAGGACCCCAAGACCGTGATCGAGGGGATCACCGACCGGCTCATGCTGGAGCGGCACGGTGAACTGGCCACGCCGCAGGCCATGGCCCAGGCCGCCGACGAGGCCGTGCACGACGACGCCCGTGCACGCTTCGTGGCCACTGAACTGGCCGCGCTGGAGGCGGCCTCCCGCGTGCGCGAGAAGGTGCCGGGCAAGCCGCGCGCCACCGTCGACGTGTTGGCCAAGGCCGCGCGCGAATACGCCCGCGACGTGATCGCGCGCCTCAAGGTGCGCGACATCAAACCGGGCCAATACGCCGCCGCGGCCGAGCGCTCGGCCGCCGCTGCAATGAAGACCCGCAAGGACTTGGCCAAGGCGGCCGAGCACAAGCGCAACCAGCTGATCAACACCGCAGCAGCCAAGGCGGCCAACGACGCCCTGGCCGAGATGAAGAAGGCCATGGCCTACTTCAAGTCGGTGCAGAAGGCGGGCGTACTGCCGGCCTCCTACCACGAGCAGATCATGGCGCTGCTCGACAAGTTCGACCTGCGGGTGAGCCGCTCGAACAAGGCCATCGACAACACGGCCAAGTTTCGCACCTGGGCGAAGGCCCAACTCGACGAGGGCAACGTGCCCCCGAACTTCGAGCTATTGCTGTCCAAGCAGCAACGCGCGGCATTCGAGCGGGAGATTCTCCAGCGCAACGCGGACGGCGAACTGATCTACGGCACCGACGAGGAGCAGGCCGTGCTGCTGGCCAGCTACCTGGACGAGGCCCCGGTGCGCAACATCAAGGACGCCACCGTTGAAGAAGTCCGCGGGCTGCGCGACACGATCAAACAGATCGAGCACATGGGCAAGCGCACGAAGAAGGTGCTCACCGACCGCAAGAACCGCGAGTTCGCCGAGGTGGTCAGGTCCATCAAGGACCGCATCGTCGAGGTGGGCGAGCGCACTGGGCGCAAGGCGGGTGACACCCGCACACCCAACGACACGAAGGGCCAGGAGAAGTTGTCCTGGCGCGGGTTCTTCTTCAGCCACATCAAGGCCGCCAACATCACGCACGTCATGGACGGGGGCGACGGCGGGCCGTTGTGGGAGCACCTGATCGAGACCGCCAACGAGGCGGCCAACAACGAGGCCGTCGACATCAGCAAGTCGCACGACGCGATCCAGGCCATGCTCGCGCCGCTCAAGGAGCAAGGCGACATCACAGGCAAGGCCACCTACTTCCCAGGCCTCAAGCGCAGCCTCAACCGTCAGGCCATCCTGGTGATGGCATTGAACCTGGGCAACGCGTCCAACGAGCAACGACTGCTGGGCGGCGAAGGGTGGACCCGCGAGCAGATCGAGCCCGCGCTGGCCACCCTGACCAAGGCGGACTGGACCTTCGTGCAGAAGATGTGGGACCACTTCGAATCCTTCCGCCCGCGGGTGGGCGCGATGGAGCGCGAGATCAACGGGGTCGAGCCCGAGTGGATCGACGCGCGCCCGCTGGAGGTCACCACCAAGGACGGCGAGAAGTTGAGCCTGCGTGGCGGCTACGCCCCGGTGGTGTTCGACCCGCGTGCCAGCGGCGAGGCCGCCAGCCAAGCAGCAGAGAAGGATGCCAAGGCCCTGCTGCAGGCCGCACGCGTGGCCAACAGCGTGAACAAGAGCTTCACCAAGAGCCGGGTGCAGGAGGTCAAGGGCCGCCCGCTCAAGCTCTCGCTCGACGCGATGATCAACGCGGTGCAAGACACGATCCACTACCTGCACTGGCAGCCATGGGTGATCGACGCCAACCGCCTCGTGCGCGCGGTCGACGAGCCCGTGCGCCAATACTACGGCGCCGAGGTCACCCACCTCCTGCGCGACTGGGTGGCCGACAACGCGGCGGGCATGCGCCCCGCGCGCGATGCAGCCGAGCGCAAGGTCACCGCGCTGGCGCGCAACGTGTCGTTCGCGGGGCTGGCCTTCAACTTCATGTCTGCCGCCATGCAGGTGACCGGCTACAGCCAAAGCGTCGCGGTGATCGGCGGCAAGTGGATGGGGCGCGGCATGGCCCGCATGATCGCGGCGCCGCGCGAAGCCCACGCCCAGGCCGTCGAGAAGTCCAGCTTCATGGCCAAGCGTACGACCACCCGCATGCGCGACATGGCCGAGGTGAACAACAGCGTGCAGGGCCAGACCGCGCTGCGCGGGTGGACCGACCGCGCAGGCTACGGAATGATGATGGCCATGCAGACCATGGTCGACACGCCGACGTGGTGGGGTGCGTACGAGAAGGCCATCGACGCCGGCCGTGACGAACACGACGCGGTCGCCCTGGCGGATCAGGCCGTGAAGGACTCGCAGGGCAGCGGGCTGCACACCGACTTGGCCAGCATCGAGCGGGCCCAGGGCGCGGTGCGCCTGCTCACCGGATTCATGTCCTTCATGAACACCACGATGAACGTGAACTACCGCGTGCTCAAGTCCGAGCAGAGCACGCCGGCCAAGATCATGGACCTGCTGCTGGTCAACGTGGTGCCGGTGATCCTGACCATCGCGCTCAAGGCCGCGCTCACCCCGGGCGATTCCGGTGACGATGACGCCAAGAAACTGGGCAAGAAGTTCGGCATCGAGATGTTCAACTTCATGATGGGCCAGATGGTCGGCACACGCGAGCTTACCCAGTTGGCGGCCGCGTTTGCCGGCGAGCCCAGCGGAGACTACGGCGGCCCTGTCGGCCTGCGCTGGGTGGCCGACAGCATCAAGCTGGCCAAGCAGGTGGGGCAGGGCCAGATGGACGACGCCTTCCGCAAGGCGCTGGTGAACGCAGCCAGCGATGTGCTGCGCCTGCCGGGCGCGCAGATGAATCGGACCATTACAGGCTACGAGGCCCTGAAGGATGGCAAGACCAAGAACCCGGCCGCCCTGGTGATGGGCTACCAGGAACCGCACTGAGGGTGTACACAAGCTCGCCCTCTGATCCCAGAATACCGACCATCCACCAGGAGTAACTGCCTTGACTACCACATCCACCCCGCGCAAGGCCGGGCCCTTCACGGGCAACGGTGTCACGACGGTCTTCCCGTTCTCGTTCAAGCTGTTCGCCCAGGCCGACGTCAAGGTCACCGAGGTGGTGCTGTCCACCGGGGTGGAGACAGTCAAGGCCCTGTCCACCGACTACTTGGTCTCGCTCAACGCAGACCAGGACGCGCACCCTGGTGGTTACATCACCGCACTGGTGCCGCCTGCGTCGACCGTGGCGTGGGTGATCTCCAGCAACATGTCCGAGGATCAGCAGATCAACTTCGCCAACCTCGGCGGGTTCTACCCAACGGTGTTGAACCAGGGCCTGGACAAGCTGACGATCCTAGTGCAGCAACTGCGCGAGGTGGTGAGCCGGGCTATCGTGGTGCCCATCTCCTCTATCGCCAGCACGCTGACCCCCGCGCCACAGGCCAACACCTTCCTGGGGTGGAACAGCACGGCCAACGCGATCATCAACTACGCCGGCATTGCGTCGGCGGCCGTGTCTTCGTTCATGTCCTCGGTGGTGGGCGCCGCATCCTCCCTGGCTGCCAAGGTCCTGCTGGGCGTTTACGCGGTGAGTCTCGCGGACTACGGGACCCTGGGTATCGGCAACGACGCCGCGGTCTTCCAGGCTGCGGTCAACGCTGTGCAGGGCACGAGCGTCGGCATCGAGATTCCTCCGAACACGACGGTGCAGTTGGGCGGCACCACCATCAACATCACCGACACGATCCGCGTTCGGGGCGCGCACGGCCGCAGTCGCTGCGCGATCTCGTGGACCGGCACCACGATGTACGCCATCAGTGTGGCGACCGACAAGCAGGTGCACTTCGAGGGCCTCACCTTCGCCGGCCCCGGGGCGTGCACCAACGGCGGCGCCATCAAGCTCGACGGCAGCGGTGGTGTGTCGAACTCGTTCAGCACCTTCCGCGACATCGTCTTCTCCAACGGCTACGTGCAGATTTTCACGGAGTCTGCCTACGCGTGGCACATCGACAACTGCTACTTCTCCGGGTTCGTGAGCCTGGGCATCAACGTCAAGAACACTTTGTTCCCTGACGCAGGTGACTCTCACGTCAGCCACTGCACCTTCTCCAACGCGGCGACCGCGGCAGCGTGCATCAGTCACGCAAGCAGCGGAGGCCTGCGGGTGTTGAGCAACAAGTTCAACACGGCGCAGTACAGCTATCGGATGCAGCTTGAGGCGAGCACGTCAGACTTGGTGTTCGCGGCCAACAGTTGTGAGAACTTCAGTGTCGCCGCGATGGGTTTCTTCCGCACGGCCGGAACCTTCAACAACATCACGATCACCGGCAACCAGATGGCCCTCGGCCCGTCGGGCATCCTGATGAACGACCCGGCCTCGTTCTTCTCCACCGCGACGATCACCGGCAACGTGATGACCGCGCTGACCAGCACTGGCATCAGCGTGCACAACGCCAGCGACATCACGATCTCGGGCAACACAATCACCGGCACGGGCGGCGCCACCGTGGTGGGCCTGCTGCTGAGCGCGGGGGTGACGAACCCTTGCATCGGCCCGAACAAGATCAAGAACTTCACCACCCCGGTGAGCAACCTGTCGACCAGCGGTGCGGTCACTGGGTTCACCCGGCCTCTCGGCTTGCTGGCCACCGGCAGCGCCGCGCCCAACGACTTGACCGAGGACATCCTCTTCACGATCAAAGTGCCCGCCGGTTGCATGGGCCTGACAGGCTTCGTGCGGCTGTACCTTGCGTGGGCCCACGCCAACAACGCCAACGGCAAGACGCTGCGCGCTCGGTTGGGTGGCATCGGCGGCACGGTCATCTGGACCCAGGCCGCGGCAAACGCCAGCCAGACCCGGGCGCAGATCATGGTCGGCAACACCGGGGCGGCCAACAGCCAACTGGCCACATCCATCGGACAGTTGGATGCCACGCTCCAGAACCCGGCCACCATCGCGGCCGCCATCGACACGTCGGTCGACCAGACCATCGTCGTCACCTCGCAGAAGGCCACTGTGGCTGGTGACTCCATCGTGCTGCAGAACGCAGTGGCCGAACTCTTGGGGACTTTCTGATGACCGGTGAACGACGCTTCAACCAGGACGGTTCGGTGGAGTGGTCCGGGCAAGAGCGCCGCGCGCAACCGCAGCGGTTCGACCAGCAGGCGCTGGCCAACGAGATCATCTGCGCCATCCAGGCCGGCGTACCGAAGGTGCCCGCGCTCACCGAGGAGGAGCACCGCTGGGTGCAGCTGGCCATCCAGCGCGAGGCGCAGTCGATCAAGTTCCGCGATGCCGTGATTGAGAAGACCCTGGCCAGTTTGCTGTGGGCGGCCATCGCGGGCATCGGCTACTTGGTGGTCGACTTCTTCAAGAACCACGGGTTCAAGTGATGAACCTGAGCCAGCACTTCACCCTGGCCGAGTTCACCGCATCGGACACGGCCGAGCGCCAGCGCATCGACAACACCCTGCCCGACGCGCTGTTGCCCGAGGCCATGGCGACGGCGCAGATGATGGAGCGCATTCGCCATCAGCTGTCGTTCCTGAAGATGCAGGAGGTGCCGATCATCTCGACCAGCGGCTACCGCTGCCTCGCGCTGAACACGGCCATCGGCAGCAAGCCCACCAGCGACCACATCCGGGCGCTGGCGTGGGACTTCCGCGCGCCCACCTTCGGCGCCCCCATCGACATCTGCCGCGCCCTGGTGCCGTGCATGGATGCGCTGGGCATCGGGCAGTTGATCTACGAGCACACCTGGGTGCATGTGTCCCGGCGCCGCCAGGACAAACCGTTCAACAAGGTGCTGACCGTGCAGGGCACGGGCTACACCGTAGGCATCGTGGAGGCATAGCCATGACACTCGATCCCGTGAGCGCACTGCTCGACATCGGCGGCAAGGTCATCGACCGCATCTGGCCAGACCCAACCCAGGCGGCCGCGGCCAAGCTCGAACTGATCAAGCTCCAGCAGTCGGGTGAACTGGCCGCGATGGCCGGGCAGCTGGAGATCAACAAGGCCGAGGCCGCCAGCACCAGCGTGTTCGTGTCGGGCTGGCGCCCGTTCATCGGCTGGGTGTGTGGTGCCGCCTGCGCCTGGAACTGGATCGGCCTGAAGGCGCTGCTGTTCCTGGCGGCCTACTTCAACCACCCCCTGCCAGGGTTAGCGCCCGCTGACTTGGGGGAGATGATGCCCGTGTTGATGGGCATGCTCGGGATCGGCGGCCTGCGCACCATCGAGAAGATCAACGGGGTGGCCTCGAAATAGGGCCCAGGCGCCTCCGAACGGGGGTGGCCAAGGGGGTAGTAGCCTGAACCATGCAAAACGCCCCTGACGGGGCGTTTTGCATCGAGAGCCGAGAGCCAACTTAACGGCAACGGCAACCGGGGGTATGGTCTGCGCGGCACGATTTGAACGTGCGACCCCTTGGTTCCAGGCCAAGAACTCTGACCAGACTGGGCTACACGCAGGGGCCGTCAGTTTACCAGGGTCGCGCCGGCCGGCGGCATCACCATCACCAGGGCGCCCGGCATCTCCCGGCCCGAGACCACCAGGGCGACCGGCCACCCCCGCAGAATCTTCGACAACTCGTCGGGGCTGGGCTGCCAGTAGCTGACCACCACGGGCTCGCCGCGCAGGTGGGCGTCGGTGATCGCGATGCTCTGCTCGACCGGCTTGCCGCCGGGGCCGAGCCTGCCGGCGACGGCACGGGTGTTGGACGGGTGGGCGATTGGTTTCACCGCGACACCCCCTTGAGCCTGTCGCCCACCAGCTTGGCGTAGCCCGCGATGTCGTCCCAGCTGTCCGCGTAGTCCGGGTCCCCGTTGACGATGCGGCCAATCTTGTGGCAGATCATGTCCAATGCCTCTTGCTGGTCGTCGGTCAGCACCTTGTCCCGGTGCTTCAGGTTCGAGTCGATGATGTCCTTCAGGCGCTGGGTGATAGTTGCGTGGCCGATGAACATGCCGTAGCGCTTGCCGCGCTCCTCCAGGATAGCGTCGAGGGCGCCCAACGGGGCCACCTCGACGGGCCCAGGCTTGAGCATGTGGGGTTCGTCGAAGTCGTCGCCCAGGTGCTGGGTTTTGATGGCGACCTCGCCTTGCATGGCGCACAGGCGCAGGCCTTGGGGGTCCATCTCCAGGGCCGACGTGCTGCGCTGGTGCCCATCCCAGGGATTGAACAACCACTCGCGGTCGGCGAACGCCGGCTGACGGTAGTGCGCCTCGGTGCGCGGCGCCGGGCCCGCGAGTCTCGTGCCGGTGAGCGGGCTGTAGATAAATGGTCTCATGCTTTCTTCCTCTTCATGTAGTCGATCAATGCTTCCTGCACCGCGCTCTTGCCGTCACGCCTCGCCATGACGGCCTCGTCCACCGTGTCGCGGGCCACGATGTTGTACTGGTAGACCGGGCGTGGGTGGCCCGCCTGCAACTGGCGGGTGGGCCCGATGCGCTCGATGATCTGCAGGTACTTCTCCAGGTCCCACCAGTGCCCGAAGAACGCGATGATGTTGCCGCCGTCCTGCAGATTCAGTCCGTGCCCCGCACTCTCCGGGTGCGCGAACAGCACAGGGATACGACCCAGATTCCAGTCCCGGATCGTCTGTGGATTAGTGTCAAGCGACCGACCTTGAGGGAACGCTCGTAGCAGTCGGACCAAGTCTGATTTGAAATGGTAGGCCACCAGGACTGGCGCGCCAGCCGCCTCTGCAATGATTGAATCCAGCGCTTGAATTTTGGCATCGTGCACCTCCTCGAACTTCGTGTTGCTGTCGCCCACATAGACCGCACCGTTGGCCAGCTGCAAGCACTTGAGCGTGCGCGCTGCTGCGCCGAAGGCCTCGATCTCGTGGCTCTTGATCTCGGTGAACATGCGCTTCTCCATCTCGTTGTAGTGGACCCGGGCCCGCGGGGGCAGGTCCACGTACACGTCGGTGACGATGGGCACGTCCTTGGTCAGCGGCTCGACCGACAGGCACAGGTCCTTGCAGCGCTCCTGTATCTGCTCTTGCGCGAAGGGCAGCGGCTCCAGCCCGTACCCGTCGAACGACTTGCTGAACCACCGCTCGCTGAATCCCTCGTACGTGCGGCCCAGGCGTTGGCCCGCATCGAGGAACCACATCTGACCCCACAGGTCCTTGAGTCCGTTGGGGCTCGGGGTGCCCGTGAGTTCGAGCACCCCGGTGATGCCGCCCGGCTTGAACGCATAGCGGGCCAGGGCCTTGGCACGCAGGCTGCCCTGGCCGCGGAGGGCGGCGTCGGTGCCGTCTTTCTTTTTGCGGTCCTTGGGCAGCGACACGCGCAGACCCTTGACCCGGGTGGACTCGTCCAGGATCAGGCGGCCGAATGGCCACGGCTTGTTCTCGAACTCTTTGACCAACCAGCCGATGCGCTCGTAGTTGATCGTGAAGATCGAGGCGTTGCTGTTCGACAGGGCCGCGAAGCGCTCGGTCGCGTGGCATCAGCGATACGGGCGCGAGCGCGACGCAGCGCGGCCTTGCGCTCGTGCGGGTTGCCGATGATGGGCTGCACCTCGATGTGGCGCAGGTGCTCCCACTTCGTGGCCTCGTCTGGCCATGTGCTCTGTGCCACCCGCAGTGGGGCCGCGACCAGGGCCGGCTTGGATTCCTCCCCGGTCAGGAACAGGATGTCCATCGCGGACATCGCGGTCGTGGTCTTGCCCACACCCATCGGTGCCCACAGTGCGGTGCGCGGGCCCACGTCGATGACGTGGTCCAGCATCTGCGCCTGCCGGTCGCTGGGTGTCCAGATGCGTCGGCTCATGAGAGCAGGTCCCACACGATCATGCAGATGCCGAGCAGGATGACCGGCCCGGTGTGGGGTGCGCCCATCGCGCCGCATGCCATGGCGCCGAGCAGAAGGACGGTTGCGAAGATGGTGGTGTCGCTCATTTGCAGACCCTCGTGAATGTGTCGATGATGGCGTAGTGGACCCAGAACAGCAGGGCCATGTTGAGCACAAAGGAGAAGAACATGGCCCTCATGCCAGCAACTCCTCGACGCCCTCGATGCTGTCGATCACCACCACGTGCTGGCCCATCTTGCGCATGCGCTTGTGCTCGCGCAGTTGGTGGTCTTCCGCCGGCACGCCGGGGGCCTTGAGTTCGACCCAGCAGGTCATGCCGTCCAGGGTGGTGAACGAGTTGTTGTAGCACTCGGGCAGCATCACGATCCGATCCGGCGCACCGCGGCGGCCGATCCACTTGACCTTGCGGACCTCGCCGCCCAGTTCCTTCACGCGGCGCACGAGGTGCCGCTCGATGTCACGTTCGCGCATGGCGCTGCTCCCTTAAGTTGGAAAGACGAATCTCGGCCTGCCGGCGAGTGTTGTCCCGCAGCACCCCGCGCAGCCAGTCCGCGCCACCCACCTCCAGGTAGATCGCCTTGTGCGCTGGGCTCAGCCGCACGCTGGTCCACACCCCCGTCGCGGGCCGCGCGACCCGGCTGCTCGGACCCTGGTAGTTCCTGGCTTCGAGCACCTGCCGCAGCCAAGCGGCGCCGCCCATGCGCCGGAAGGTGATGCGGTCCTCCTCGCGCAGGTAGATCGAGGTGGTGGGCACCCCGGTGATGTCGCTCTTGCGCCGGCTCACAGCACCTGCCCCAGCACGAAGGCGCCCACGATGCAGACCAGCAGCATGCAGGTCCACCACAGGTCGGAGTATCTCGGATCACGCATGCGTCTTCTCCATGAGTTTGCCCAGGTTCGAGCCGCTGGGTGTCGGCACTTCCTTCCAGGTGAGGGTCTCGTCCACACCGTCCGGGTCGTCGATGCGCTTGAGGCACCACTCAGGGAACGACCGCTCCTGGGTGCCTATCTTGGTGCCGTCGTCGAGGCTGACGTATGCGAGCAGAGCACCTTCCGGGCGGCACCACCAGTGGTTGTCGCCGCGGATAATTACGTGAAGGGTGCCCACGTCCACCGTGTTGATGGCAATGTGCGAGCCCCGGGGAACCCGCTTGATGACGGTGACCAGACGGCCGATGTTCTCGGGGTACACCGATGCCGTCACAAGGGCGAGGCAGCCGGGCTCAATTGGTTTGGACATCGCTCTTCTCCAGGTCAAGTTGTTCGCCCCACATGTCGGGCCAGTAGGTGTTCTGTTTGCGGTCATTCTCTGCCTTGGTGATGACCTTCAGGTTCGGGCTGCAGTGGAGCCCACACACCAGTGGGCTGGACAGCGGGACCTGATGGTCGACCACGTACTGCACACCGTGGAAGACCGTCATCGCGCGGGCCCACATCGAGAGCATGCGCATCTCGGCCCAGGTGCTCCATGCCACCTTCGCGCGGCGCAGCTTGCGCCGACGCACGAGGCCCGGGTGCACGCGCCGGGGTGCGGGCTTCGGCCCGAACAAGGGCCCGCTGTCGTGGCCGTCTTGGGACAGCATCTTCATGTCTTCGACCGCAGCGCGTCCCAGTACGCATACGGAATGCCGACGTGCACCGCCCGCACCTTGCCAACCCCGTTGAACACGACCGGCGGGTTGATCTGGTACTCCATGTTCAGCAGGACCATCTGCTCCACCAGCAGGCGCATGGTCGCCAGCGCCTCCTCGCTGCCGGTGTAAGGGAACGGGCCGCGTACGGTGATGATCTCTTTGACCGGCATCAGGATGCCGCTGCCTACAACTGCAGGCGCCACACCTGCGGCCAGGATGCTGGCAAGAAAACCTCGACGTCGCATGGTCACTCCTTCTTGTATCGGCCAGCCTCGAACCCCGCTGCCGCGAGCGGCAGGCCGGGGGCCCAGGTCAGACCTGCTGCGAGCAGGGACGCAAGGTGCTCGTGGTTGAACTCTGGTCTGTCCGGTGCCTCGGTCACCACCTCATCGTGGACAGTCAGGACGATCTCGTAGCCGGCCGCCTCGATGGCCGGCATGTTCTCTGCCATCACGTCACGAGCCACTGCCTGACAGACGTTCTCGAACAGCTTGCCGCCGTAGGTGTGAATCTTCCCCCACTTGCGGCTGTACTGGTTGTTGCCGAAGTAGCTGATGGTGCCGCCCTTGGCCAGGGTGAGGCCGGTGCCCTCGCAGTCGGCGCAATCCAGCAACACTCCCTCCACGTCGATGGCGCCTGCGCCATCGCAGTGTGAGCAGGCCTCGCCCGCGTGCTTCACGCTTGGGCTGGGGTAGCACAGGGCACGGCCCGACGGCAGCACCACGCGCAGCCAAGCCCCATCCCTGCGCACCTTCAGGTAGCCGCAGGTGATCGACTTGCCCGGCACCATGATGGCCGTGCGCACCGCGTCGCGCAGTTGGCGCCACATGGCCTTGATCGACTGGTGCGCCGAGCGCCAGCCCAGCACGAACGACTCGCACACCAGCCACGTCTTGTCGCTCATGTTGGACAGCCTGGGTGGATCGCGCCGCATGTCGCGGTGCCACTTCAGCATGATGTTGGCCTGACCCCAGACAGCCGGTGGGATGTGGGCCAGGGCCTTGTCGGCCATGTCATCGAGGTCGATGCTGTAGGCCAGGGCGAAGGTGACGAAGGCGCCGACCCCACCCTCGTATCCGAGCGCCAGTTCCTGCACCTTGCCCACCTGCCGCTGTTCCTTGGTCACGTCCTCGGGCCGCACGCCGAAGGACCCCGAGTAGGCCAGCTTGTAGAGGTCGTGGCCGGTGCCCTCGTCGTAGACCTTGAAGGCGGCGAGCTTCCACTCCTCGCTGGCCAGCCATGCTTGGTCGCGGCCCTCAATGTTGGAGAGGTCGGCCACCACCAGTTTCTTGCCGGGCGGCGCGATGATGCACCCGCGCACCGCGTTGCTGACCAACTCCATCACGTTGTCGGTCACGAGGTCAGCGATGCCGGCCTTGATGCACTCGATACCCACCGCCACATCCTCCGCGTCCAGGCTTGGCCGGGGCAGGTTGTCAGGCTGGAAGAGGCGCCCAGCCCAGCGCCCGGTGCGGGCGGCGCCAGCGAACTGCTTGGTACCGCAGAGGCGGCCGCGCTTGTCGACGCTGTTGACCAAGGTCTTGTACTTGCTGGTGCTGGTGGTCGACGCCTGCAGCCGGATGCGCAGCAACTCGCGCAGACCCTCGGGCAGGTCCGGGTCCTCGATGCGCCGCTCCAGCGTGGCCTTCTGCAGGTCGGGCAGGTCCACCCCGTAGGTGGCCAGCACCTCCCGCAGCAACTGGTCCCGCTTGGTGGTCGACTCGACCATGCCCACCGTCAGTTCCTGGGTGCGGGTGGCCAGCAGCTTCTGCTCCTTCTCGACGGCAGCGATGGCGGCCTTGGCCAACTCGACATCCACGAAGATGCCGCGGTCGTTGATCTTCTGGTCCAGGTGCCACAGCGCCAGTTCCTTGCCGCGGTAGTTCCACGTCGGCATCTTCCTGCGCACGGCCCGCATCGAACTGATGTCGTGGCCGGCGTAATCCACGAAGCGCTCCCACTCCAGCGGGTGGGTGAGGCGGGTGGCACGACGGATGGCCGAGGTCTTGGGGCGCGGCTTGCAGAACAGCATGATCAACGCGCGGCCGCCTTCCTGCTTGGCCTCGTCGGAGTCGATGTTCAGCACCTTGCACAGGTCGGCCAGCCCAGCAGGAAGACTGTGCGCCAGCGCCTGCACCATCGTGTCGAACCAGCGCTCGACCGGCAGGTTGAAGCGCTTGAAGAACTTGTCGTGGCGCAGCACCGTGCGGTCGAACATGCTGTTGTGGGCGACGATCTCGACGCTCGGGTCTTCGAGCGCGGCGATCAGTTCGGGCGGCGCCTCCTGCTCGGGATCGGTCAGGTCCCACACCCACACCGGGCCATCGTCGATGGCCCAGGCGCAGAGCATCACCTCGACGGCCTCGCTGTACTTGTAGACCCCGTGGCGCAGTTCGATCTCGCTGTAGGTCTCGGTGTCGATCCAGAGAGTTTTCAAAACGGGCACTCCCCACCGGTCTTGCCGGGCAGGTCCAGGGTCATCTCGATCAGGATGTCCAGCACGTCCTCATCCTTCTCGGTCACGCGCAGCGCGTGCCGGTACGAAGCCATCGGGTTGGAGTAGCAGTAAGGCGCGCCCTTGCGGTGCGGATAGTGGTAGCCACCACACCCACACGGGCGGCAGTCCGGACTGATGGCCAGATGCTTCTGCAGCAACTGGATGCTGGTGCGCCGGGTGCGGCACCCGTTGCAGCGCAACCAGAACGGACGATATGGACGATAGCTCACTGCTGCTCCTGAATTAATAGCACTGACCGTTGCATGCATTCCGTTCAATGATGGCATCGCTCGATGCCACGCCGGGACGGTTTCGGGTCCCCACCCTGCATCCCAAGGCCCAGCTTTTTCCAGTGTGCGGGTGGTCCTTGGGTAGCCTGCATTTGCCTTTGTCTCTCGTGGTCTGTGCGGTATGGCGAAAGTCGGATTGCCGGTCCCCGCTTGATCTCCTCTTCGGTGGGTGGCCGAGCCCCAGGTGGGTGATCATCCCGTCCTGCTCGGTTGATGAGGCCCGCGGCACTCCGCGCTCAGCCACCCGCCGAAGAGTCCCGGCTCGCAAGCCGGGCTCCCTGGCATCACACCAGATCGTCTTCCGCGTCGGCGCCTTCGCCCAGGTCGTCGAAGTCCTCGGCCGAGCCCACGCTGCCGCCCGCGAAGCGGTCACCGTCACGCACGAACTGCACGCCCAGCAGCGTGGCGTTCACGCGCTTGCCGTACTTGTTGTCCTGGGCCCAAAGCTCGATGGTCGCGTTGACGTAGCAGCCCGCATAGACCACACCGTCCTGGGCCGTGAGCGGGCGGGCCGAGCGGTCCACCACCACGGGGCGCATCTTGTTGTTCGCGGACACGTACTTCATACCCTCGAACCCCACGTACTGCGCCTTCAGGTCGCCGTCGTGCAGGCACACCTTGTCGGTCTTGCGCGCCAGCCCCAGGATGCTGGTGGTCTTGGCGCCCCACTTCTCCTTGGCGGTGGCGTCGATGCCAGCGTCCACCTCCGCGATGGTCTTGGCGTTGCCAGGATCGCTTGGGTCCAGCAGCAGGCTGGCCCCGAAGGTGGGCTCATCCCCGTCGTTGACGGCCTTGGCCTCGAACAGCTTGGGGAATGCCAAGCGCACGTTTTGCAGCTTCAGTTTCATGTTGCACTTTCTTGAAGTAGTTCGGCCACTGGGCCATCACCATCGCAGTCGTCGCCTCGATTTCCGACGTCCGCTCCACCGATCCGCTATACCCCATCCGCGACGCGCGGACCAATGCGTCGCGGGCAGCCGGGGGCAGATGGTTCGAGACCACCTGCCGCCCGTAGTTCACAGCAGGCCCCCTGCCGTGTCGTCATCCTCGACCGCGGCGAACCCTGGGTCAGCAGGGGCCACCGGGGGCCTTGGATCGCTCTCAGGCGCGACGGAAATCTTGCCTGGGGGCTTGTCCACCAACTCCTTGAGCTTGGGCCACTGGCGCGGGCCCAGGACGGGCTCGCGGGTGGTGCCTTCCGCATCCACCCAGGGCTTGAGGCGGGCCTCGATCTGGGTGGGGCTCAGCAGCTTGAAGCTGTACATCTCGTCGACCTTGAGGCGGAAGGTCTTGCGCATCATCTCCTCGGCCTCGGCGCTCTTCCAGCGGCGTGCCCCCGCACGGCCCTGCACCAGCTTGAACCCGGGCACCTCCTGCTGCGCCAGCAGGCGGCGCTCGGTCTCCGCGCGCACCGCACCGGTCCACAGTTCGACGAGGCCCACTGCCTTCATCTGGGTGGCGAGGTTGTCGGTCGTCTGCTCCGCGATGGCCGCCTTCAGGGTGGGCGCCTGCATGGCGCCGAGGTCTTCAAAGGTAGCGCCGACGGCCTCCTGGACGACGCGTGACAGCTTTGGGCAGGTGGCCTTCGCCTTGCAGAACTTGCACTGCTCCTCGCCCGGCACCAGTTCGGTGTCCTCGTCGTAGACCTTGGTCTCGAAGATGTCGATGGCCTTGCGGCCGGCGGTCTTCGCGCGCTCGGCGAACTCCATCAGGTGCTCGGGCGTCGTGTCCCACTCGCTCAGGTGTTGGAGCCTGGGCTGGTGGATCACGATGCGTACGCGCTTGATGTCCGCCAGCAGCGACGCCTCGCCGTAGGCACCCAGCGCGTAGAGCATGGCCTGTGGGTTCTCCTCCGCGTCCACCCGCACACCGCGGCCGAACTTCAGGTCGTGCACCTGCACCTCGGTGTCGGTCGGCACCCGGTCGTCGATCACGATCACGTCGGCGGTGCCGAACTGATCCGGCACACCCAGGTAGTCGGACACGTCGACCCGCTGCTCGACCATCATCTCCAGGATGGGGTGGTAGGTCCCGTCCTGCTTGATCGAGCCGGCGATTGAGCGGATCGCGTCGATGTACACCTGCACGTCGGTGGCCATGTCCTCGGTGATCTCGACCATGGCGTCCTCGCTGTAGCCCCCGGGCACCAACTCCTTGGCGACGGGGTCGTAGTACATGCCGACGTGGTCGCCGGCCTGCGTGTTGGTCTGCAGCGCGGCAGCAGCCACCGCGTGCGCAGCGTTGCCCTCTTCGGCGTAGCTGCTGCTGCCGTCGCCAGGAACCTGGGACTCCAGCAGCACGCTCGCGGGGCACACCATCCAGCGGTGCGCGCTGGACGGTGAGAGGCGGGCGTGATCGGCCACGATCAGGCCGCCGCCTTGAGTTCCGCCACCACCGCGGGCCACTGCTCCGGGGTCAGGTCGGTGCCGACCTTGGCGCCGTGCTTGGCGAAGATGGCCACCACCTTGGCGCGGCCGTCGCTGGTCTTGGCCAGATTGCCTGCCAGGGTCTTGACGTCCAGGTAGGTCACCGTGGCCTCGGCCGCGGCTTCCGGCGCCTTGGAGGCCTGTTCCTGGCCCTGGGCGACGCCTTCCTGCTTGGCGGCCTTGTCGGCCTTGATGTTGGCGACGACCTGCTTCTCGACCGGCTCCACCTTGGTGCCAATGGCGCTTGCGCCCTTGACCTGCACGCCCATGGCGGCCAGCGCGGACATCGCGATGGCGGCCTCGGCGTAGGACCTGAAGGTCAACTTCATTTTGATCATGCTGTGCTCTCGGTTGGTTGAAAAAAAAAAAAACTACACTCTTTCCCTACACGACGCTCTTCCGATATCGGAAGAGCGTCGTGTAGGGA